>Ga0222712_10000112_pt1 | contig 109028 bp, 112 predicted proteins | sample C33_657DmetaG_FD_165043 | JGI IMG/M metagenome (GOLD analysis project Ga0222712, IMG submission 165043) | Estuarine water microbial communities from San Francisco Bay, California, United States - C33_657D | ecosystem: Environmental > Aquatic > Marine > Unclassified | place: USA: California... | reverse complement strand
GTATACGTATGTTAGATAATGATCTAATTAGGTTAAATCAAAAGGTTGAAGTTGTCCTACAACTACGTGGTAAAACAATTGACAAAGAGCGTATTATTGCTGAACAAGAAATAAATGTAGATCCATTTAAGAAAAAACGTGAAGAAGATGCTGCTGCTAAGAAAGCAGTAGATGAAGCTAACAAACCAATAGGTGGACCAAAAGGTCGTAAGGCCACCGCACAAGAAATCAAAGATGCTGCTGGTGATGAATAAGCTATTTGTAGGATTCTTATTTTTTCTAATCACAGGTTGTTCTACAATACAATCCAGTGTTGATACTGTGAAAAAATATTGGCCCAGAGATCACGATCCAGTTATGTTTGACAAGGTAGTAGAACTACATATAGCTATAGAAAATCTCAATTGCGAGCAACCAGACTACAGTGAGTTAGTGCCCAAAGCTATAAGACTCAGCAGATACGCAGAATTAAGGAATGACCCTCAGGCAGAGAATATAAAAGGTCTTGAAAATCATATAATAAAACTTCGTTCTAATACCAACAAGATATTTTGTGAATTAGGAAAACGAACAGCCATACAGAGATTAGACGTAGCAATTAACGCATGGAGAAAGCGATGACCGTAGGACACCCTTTGATACAAGAAATCAGCAACATAGAAGCAGCCTATCGTGGTGGGCAACTCAGTCTCGAAGAACGTAATTATTTACTACAAGAAATAAAAGAAGTTCGTGCGGCACAAGAGTGCGCAGGCAATGAAGAAATGTTTAGATACATAGTGCAGGCTGTTCATATAGCAGCCAGCGTAGTTTAATGTGGATGATTATATGGACTCTGATAGCTACACATATAACAATAATTTGCGTGACGCTATATCTACACAGGGGCATGGCACACCGTGGTATCGTGTTTCATCCCCTATTAAGCCACTTTATGAGGTTGTGGTTGTGGCTGACTACTGGTATGGTTACAAAAGAGTGGATGGCTGTTCATCGTGCGCATCATAGGTACAGCGATCGGCCTGGCGATCCGCATAGTCCTGTTGTTTTTGGCAACTTCAATATTCTGCTACGTGGCGTTAGATATTATAGTTTGGCTATTAAGGGAGGGTTATTGGCCAAGACCTACGCTCCCGATGCGCCCTCTGATTGGATAGAACGCAGAGTTTATTCCGAACTTCCTTGGTTGGGGATAACTATTCTGCTAATTATAAACATCTTGTGTTTTTCATTATGGGGCATTATAATATGGCTGATCCAAATGGCCTGGATACCATTTTGGGCAGCAGGTGTAATCAACGGTGTAGGACACTGGTTAGGATATAAAAATGGGCATACAGAAGATAATAGTAGGAACATTTGTCCTTGGGGTATTGTTATTGGTGGAGAGGAGTTGCACAACAACCACCATCTTAACCCAGCCAGCATTAAATTATCACGTAGGTGGTTTGAAATAGATATTGGTTATTGTTATCTCAAGTTATTTGAATTCCTAAGATTGGCTAAAATTAATAACCATAGTTACCAGGATCGTTCTTAAATTTAATTTCATCTAACAGCGATTCCCCTTCTATTTTCCAATTAGTAAAATCAGTCTTGCTAATTGTATTCATTAACAGTTGAAGTTTGTTCTGTGCCGAAGGTTCAAACAGTCCTCTCAATACCCACAACCATAAAAACTGTTGATGTTTTTCACCCACCTTATTATAGTAGTCACATAACTTCAACATAGCAGGTTGACTCTTTCTTCGAGCCATAGTGACCAACTGTTCTACAGCATCAGTAATTTCATTTTGGCTGCTGTGTGGATCTTCCATAATTGTAGAACTATATTCCATCTGCGCTTCGGGATTGGTCTTGGCCGCTTGTTTTAAAAACTGTAAACCAAGGCTACGATGAACACCTAACGGTCCTTGTAGTAATTTGTAAATTAACATGGCTCGATCACTGTCTACACCTTTACAATATTCACTGAGTATGGCCACTACAACATGCCTTAGTTCTACAGGCACTAATTCTTTTTGGCTCATATCTAACAGTTCATTTAGACTGGCTCCGCACTTTTTTGTAATACGCCACATTAACACACGAACAGCAGGACCAAACTGACGATCACGTTTAAGATTTTGAGCATCTTGTAGAGTTTTACCTACGGCAGGTTTGTCATTTATCACACTCTTGATCAATTGTTCCTTGCTATATTTCACAGTTTCTTTATGAACTACATTGGGGTTTTTTTGGGCACCTGCTATTTTTACAGCATAGATTTTGATAGGATCTTTAATATTCTTAAATGACTGTGGTCCTCGCCATTCTATATCCATGGTAACCTTGCCACTGATAGCATCAAAGACCTGACTGCTAAAGCAGACACCTCCCAAGTCAGCAGTGCTTTCTATACGAGCAGCAATGTTCACGGTGTCGCCCATGAGATTATCACCGTAGGCATAGACTTCGCCTAGATGTAGGCCAATACGCCAACGCATGTCCGTATTAAGTTTGTTGATTGAGTTTTGAATGTCTACAGCACATTTTACAGCGTCAGTGGGACTGGCAAACTCTGCCAACACAGCATCACCTGCTGTGTTAAAAATACGGCCATTATATTTTGCTATACTGGGATCAATGATCTGTCTACATTGATCTAATTTTTGGAGAGTTAGATGTTCATTCTCTCCCATCATACGACTGTATCCTATAACATCACTACACAGTATGGTGGTTAATTTTTTGTCCATTTAGCACCTTATTGGTCTTGCTCCGTTTAGTGTTATACCAAGTTTTTGCCAACTGTCTAAATTGCCCATGACAAAGTAGGGCCAAAACCAAGCAGTGACAAAGAATTTTATTTGTGTGTCCATGATATCACTTGCTGGTTGCTCTAAAGACGCCATCCCAATCTGCGGGTAATCCAGCGCTGGCCATTTCATGAATGCGTTCGGTCCATAGTTCATAGTAGTGATCCATTTGTCCATTGAATTTTCCTTTAAGTGCTTCTACTGCTTTCAAGGCCTTGTTCCATTGTTGAGCACGATAATAACCCAACATCTCAACATGACGTTCTTTGTCTGCTAGCCATTGTGCCTTGAGATTTTCAGGTGGATTATGAAACGCTGTAAAAATGTTTACACCTTCGTGTTTGCCCTTGACCGCAATACAATCTAGAGGTAGGCTAAATGCTGTGCCCTCTAATCTGCTTTCTGTTACAGGACCAATGACCAATAGGACGCCATAGTTCTTGCTCTGACCTTCTAAGCGGCTGGCCAAATTAACTGCGTCACCCAAACAAGTATAGTCAAAGCGTTGCTCACTGCCCATATTGCCGACAACAACAACCCCAGTGTTAATGCCAATGCCCATGCCAAACGCAGGGATTCCTTCTTTGGTAATTTCATCATTGAATACCTTTAGATCTTCTAACATTTCCAGTGCTGCCTTGACGCTTTCCTTACAGTGAATAGTTTCATCTAATGGAGCATTCCAAAACGCCATTTGAGCATCACCAATATACTTGTCTAATGTGCCATGATTTTCTAATATCTTGCGTGTCATGGCAGTCATATAACGATTCATGATTTTTGTAAGACCTTGAACATCTTTGCCATAGTGTTCTGATATTGATGTAAAGCCGCGCACATCTGTAAACATGATTGAGAGTTCTTTTTCTTCACCGCCCAGTTTAAGTAGGCTAGGATCTTTTATCAGTTTGGCCACAAGATCTGGTGATAGATAACTTTGAAACTGTTTGCGTATCTGCTGTTTCTGTAGGAATTCTGAAATAAACTTCACTGTATAGGCATGTAGTGCTACAAGAAGAATACTAAGGGTAGGCAAAGTAGCATCAATAAGCCACCTATAATTACTATACCCGTACATGCTGCCTGCCACGCATGAACCAGCAAGAATAAGATAAAATCCGATACCGACATAGACCCACCTTGATAAGAATATAATTAAAATGCCAAATACAGCAATAGCACCTAATTCGGCGGCATCTGCCCAGTCGGGTCTCTGTATGTGGCTCTGTGTAGTTAGTGTTCCTAACACCGTGCCCTGTAAAAAGTGAGGCCATACTTCTCCTCTGGCTGTGGCCACAGGATTAGCCAAGCCCGCTGCTGATAAACCCACAATGACTATTTCACCTTTGAAGTCATCGGGCAACGACATAAAACTATGTTCTTTAGGCTGTGCTGACCAATCAATCCATATACGACTCAATGGATCTGTCGGTATCTTGCCTATCTTGGGCACACGCAAAGCCTCTACACCAATGTCTCCTATCTTTATTTGAACACGAGGATCTTGTGCTGCTACTCGCAGTGTTTCTAAAGCCAATGCTGGATGTAACTTACCTTGGCTGGCAATTACCAGGGGCATACGACGAACAACACCATCTATTTCCGGAAAGGTATTAACTACCCCATAACCTGTGGCCTGACCTGTTATTATTGCCACTGAACTTATAACTCCTGGATATTCAACCACCTTGCCCTGTGGATCTTGTCCAACTACCTGTGTATGCGGTGGCTGTGTGGCATTACGGTCTTTGGTATGCCCTAATATAGGAAGAACAACTGGGTGAGACTTCAGATATTGTGCTAATTCTTTGTCCTCTTTGAAACGATCAAATTCGGGCATTAACACATTGAATACAACAAGTCCTGCGTTACGCTGGTATAGATCGTTGATCATTTTAGCATAGTCGCCTCTTGGAAAGGGCCATTGACCTAATTTTTCCAAAGTCTGTTCATCAATGTTAACAGTATGAACAGGAACTTCAACCTTTGGTTGACTGGTTATAAGTTGATCAAAATAGCGTAGTCTAACCGACTCAACAAAACTGGGATCAAAAAATCTCAGTGCTAACACGGCTACGAGGGTTAATAGGGCCCAATATGGATTTAATAATATCTTTCTCATGATACTTTATTTATTTGGCAAAAATAGTTCTTGACCTACTATAATTATACTGCTATACTTGCTCTAACTGCTAAGAAGCAGTATAAACATCTAAGAGGAAATAATATGTTATATTCTATTAATGAAGGCACTAAGACCCATAAACTTTTCACCGCACTTAAGTCAGGTGAGAAACTTACTCCTGCACAGGCAGAAAAGCGTTTTGGCATTAAGAACATTTCAGCAGAAGCAAGCCGTATCCGTCAGGCTGGTTTTGCTGTTTATGCCAACAGCCGCAAAGCAGGCAATGGTGTTCAAGTTACTGAATACGTTATGGGACAACCCAGCCGTCGTTTGATTGCTGCAGGTTATCGTGCTCTTCAACTTGGTCTGTAATTCGATCCAGTTCAAACTAAAAGGCCCTTAGGGGCCTTTTTTTATTAAATAAAATGATTTTGTACAGGACAATTTATGGAAATATTATCATTTGAATTTTTATGGGCCTTATTGGCTATTATTTTAATAGATGTAGTTTTAGGTGGTGAGAATGCCTTAGTTATTGCCATGGCTGCTAATAAGTTGCCCGAAAATTTAAGAAAGCGAGCCATGATATGGGGAACATTTGGTGCTGTAGCTGTTCGATTTGCCTGTGTAGCAGCACTTACCTATTTGCTTATGATTCCTGGTCTTAGGTTTATAGGTGGTCTTATGCTTATATGGATTGCCTGGCGTTTAACCACAGGCAGTGATGATCATAAGGATGTTAAGGCCAGTGACACATTTTGGGGCGCTATGGCAACTATTGTGTTAGCAGATGCTGTTATGGGCTTGGATAATGCCCTAGCTATTGCTGGTGCTGCTAATGGAAACTGGATATTAATTATATTTGGACTTCTTGTCAGTGTTCCTATTATCTTGTTTGGTAGTACAATTGTTGCTCGTATATTAGAAAAGCATCCTGACACAATCTTTATCGGCGCATTTGTATTATATGCTGTGGCCTTTAAGATGATTGTAGCAGAACCCTTTGTTGATAAGTATATAGATCCCCTGCATGATTGGTCCGAAATGGGACTACCTTGGGTTCTAGCAATTGTTTTAACCTGTAAGCAATATTATAGAACACGCATAAGGAAATCAAAAAATGAAGCCAGTTCTACTTCAAGCCCTGATAGCAGCACAAAAGAAAAATACAACTAAGCCTGATTTTCGGGATGTAGATCCTGTCCATGGTGGTCACAAGGACAGGTCAGGTTTCATTGTATTTTTAATATTGGTTGTGTCTGTTATCGTAGCATTAGGAATGAGTTAATCTTTTCGCCTACGTCGCCATGTTATCAAATTAGGTATAACAATGGCGGCGGTGATGGCAAATACTGCTAATACAAACAACCAAAGTTCTGTAGTCATTCTAACTTCTCCCCACAATGCGGACACCGTTTAGTGTCCTTACGATGTTGATGTAGAACATCTTCCCATTCTTTTATTTCTTTTATAACTTTTTTAAGTGTTCTACGACAGCGGATGGGTTTGTCTTTGTCTAATTCATCTCGAAGACGTTTTCTAAGTTGTCCTACTCTTTGTTCAAATACTGCTAAAAATCCACCCGCTGCGTCACTCATACGTCACCTATTGATTTTTAATTTGACTCCAAACACGACTGCGAATATCAGCCTGTAGTTTATCTGGTAAGTGAACATAATCAAGTTCTGCGCTTAACTTAGCACCGTTCTTGAATGCCCAATCAAAAAACTTGATAACTTCTTGGCTGGCTCGCTTGTCTGCTGGTTCCTTATACATAATTATAAACGAAGCAGTAGTCACAGGCCAAGTATCCTTGCCGCCCTGATTTACAATACTCAAGCCCATTCCTGGAACTGAGAACCAATCTGCTCCCGCTGCGGCTGCTGCGAAAGTTGTATCATCAGGGGCAACAAAGTTACCAGCCTTGTTTTGTAACAACATATAATTCATTAGATTTTTCTTAACATAGGCATATTCAACATAACCAATACTGCCTTTAATTCTATTTACATTGGCAGCAACACCTTCGTTACCCTTGCCACCAACTGAACTGGTAGCAGGCCATTTTACTGCTGCTCCACGGCCCACACGCTTTTCCCACTCTGGGCTGATCACAGTCAAGTAGTCGGTCCAATTGAAAGTAGTGCCAGAACCATCAGCACGATGAACCACAGTGATGTTCATGTCTGGTAACTTTTTACCTGGATTTAATGCTTGTAGTTTTGGGTCATTCCATTTGGTAATGTTTCCCATAAAAACTTCTGCCATGACAGGTCCTGTGATGCGAAGTTCACCTGCCTTGAAGCCATCAAGATTGATAACAGGCACTGTGCCACCGATGATAGCAGGGAATTGAACTTGTCCAAGTTTATCAAGATCTTCTCCTTTTACTGGAGCATCACTGGCTCCAAATGATACTGTTTTGTTGTTGATTTGACGAATACCACCTGAACTACCAATACTTTGATAGTTCAAGGTATTGCCAGTGGCCTTGTTATATGCTTCGGCCCATTTGGCATAGATAGGATAGGGAAAGGTAGCACCAGCCCCTGTGATTTCTGCTGCTTGAACAGCAACAGAGAATAAAGCGGCCGCTGTGGCCATTAAGAATCGTTTCATTTAATTTCCTTTTGAGTTTAATTAGATTGAGATCAACAACGGCAGGCAGTCTTACATTCGCAATAACACATACGAAGTTTTTCACATACCCAACACCAACATTGTTTTAGTTTTGCCATCATTGATCTCCTTGCTACTAGTTTATAGGCCGATTAAGCCGCCGTCAACCTTGGTGATTACCAAAGTGGCTGAACGAGGACGCCCTTGTGGTCCATAGCCTTGATTGGCTGGCCATTGACTTTGTGGAGCAGATCCTTTCCAGAAAGTGGCTTCTGTGTCCTCGCCTGGATGCTGAACATTGACAAATATAGTGCGTCCATCTGCGGATTCAGCGATACCGGTGATTTCACAACCAGCAGGACCAGTTAGGAATCGACGCAATTTTGTTTCGCCTAATTCAGCACCCACAAATGTGGCCTGATCTTTAGTAGCACCGCTTAGTGTATTGGTAATGGTTTTAGCTCCACCATCTCCTACCCGACCAGGAATGGCCACTAACAGTTGATTATGTACTTCATCTGTATACGCACCATCATCTGTCTGTATCCAGCAAAGACCTGTGGCCTTGCTAAACCACAATCCGTCTGGGCTACTAAACGAATTCTTGGCAGTGAGTTTTGAAATGTTGCTGGCAGCATTGTCTTCTTCTGAACCAAACAAGAAGATATCCCATTGAAATCCTGTAGCAGTCTCACGCCAACGAATAATATGTCCATTGGGGTTGCCCGTACGCTTGTTGCCATCGGGATCAGCATAACTTCTTGGATTGGCACCATCTGTGGTCATTGGAGTGCGATTGCTGGCTGAGTTGTTGGTCAGGGCAAAATAGATTTCGCCATTGGCAGGATTTACAGCACCCCACTCTGGACGATCCATTTTGGTAGCACCTACAGCATCAGCGGCTATGCGAGTGAATACAAATATTTCTGCTTGATTATTAAATTTGAATGTGGCATAGTTGGCAATAGCAGGATTGGCAATACTCAATTCAATCCATGTGCCTGTTCCATCATTGTTAAACTTGGCCACATACAATTTACCTTCGTTGAGATATTTGTCACCAGCAGCCATACCGCCGCCCACATCAGCAGGATTCCAAGGTTGAGCACTGACAAACTTATAGATATACTCATTACGACTATCGCAGCCCATGTAAAACACCACAGGCTTACCTGCTTCCAGTTTACCATATACAGCGGCTTCGTGTGCGAAACGACCCATGGCCACACGCTTCACTGGTTGAGCATTGGGATTAAGAGGATCAATTTCTACATTGTAACCAAAAGTATGTGGTTCATTGCGAAAGTCTTCCTGTGCTGTGGCTCCACGAGCACTGGTATCCCAGCGACTAAAACGCAGACCTGTGTCGGGCATGTCTGAAGGAGTATGCCATCCTTGACTGGTGCTGGCTGTGGCACTACCGGAAAGTGGTTCTGCTGCTACGCCATAACGCTTGCGAGTTTGAACCAGTCTGGCATCTACTGGATTGCTGCCTTTGGGCATATGAGTATATACAGCCCAGTTTTCTTCACAGGTCAGCATGGTTCCCCAAGGTGTAGACCCTGTGCCGCAGTTGTTTAATGTGCCGCGAGCGGTAGCACCTGTTGGATCAAACTTGGTAGACATTAAACCTTTTATGTTAGCCATGTCTGCGGCCGGTCCGCTGATTCGCACGGGAGTTTGTGCTGTAACCCTTCTATTTAATCCGCTATCTACCTTGTATGTCCAACCTGTGCTACCCTTGTTAATCTCCACGAGACTGACACCGTGGTGATTGATTTCTTTTAATACTTCTAATCCGGGACGAACACCCAAATCCCATTGACCAAACTGATCAAACTTTTTACCATTTTGACCGTTACTGGTCTGTCCATTGGGGTGGAAAAAATGTGCGTCTGCTGAACTTTCGTGATTCATTGCCAACACAGCACGACCAGTCATCTGTGTGGTATACTTACCATTGGCATCAATATGAAATAATTCAATGCCATCGTGATGGTCACCCACTCGCTGACTCCAATCATCTGTCTCTACACCCTTGTTTGAATAGGCAGGAATGCTACTGACTAGCCTATCTCCTGTGCCATGTAGCACTGTGAATTGATAACCTGGGGGTAGTGTGACCTTGTCAAATGTGTTCTTAGGAACTGCTTCGAAACTCAATGTGCTCGGTGTCGGTAGTAGATCATCATCACTACTGGCACAACCTGCTATTGTTGCTGCTGTAGCAGCCGTAAAAAAAGCCGAACTTCCTTTTAGGAAACTTCGGCGATTTGGATTGCCTAACATCGCTTTAATCACATCGCTGATGTGTGGATTATTAGACGTATTCTCAGTCTCTGTAATCATCTGCTTTCTCCTATGTAAATGATTGTTAGTAATATTTACATTTATATTAGCATTTAATGATTACAGAATTATTACAACTATTTGTTTAATAAGGAATTTTTAAGATCAAGATACTCAGAAATAAAATTCATCTTGTCTGCTGTAGAGGGCATGTCCTGCCATTCTGCTTCTTTGACATTCTTAGTAACAAAGATTTCATAGTCGTGCCCGTTGCCCTTGTATAAGTTTACAGTTTGAAAACCTGCGGGGCTGTCTGCTGCTTGAATTAAGGCCTGTGCTAGTTCTTTCAGTGCGGCACGTTCTCCCACTATGTAGGCGGGGTCTTTGACATCTTTACTGGTGTATATCTGTAGTCTTGATTTCATACTAATTCTTGTAGTTTGATTCTTTTATGCTTGTATACTGTAACATACTCTGTGTTATTTTTATACCCCAATTTGCCCGTTCCCCATATGATAGGATGATCATGTAGGCTCACAGCATGAGGTAGGACCACATCTAAATAACGCCCGTTGCCTGTGCCCAGTGTGACGAATGTGATATACTCTTTGGGCTTTGATTTAAACACACGATAGTTTGCTACCAGGCCGCAGAACTCTACCTGCCCAGGCTTTCGTACTTCTTGGCATACAGGTATAAAACTCTTTGAACGCCAACGACCTGTTTTCATTAGGTCCTCAATTTCTCCACCTTGACCTATGGCAGGCACAGCACCAGCCAACTTGGCCTCTTGCCAATAGACCCAACGAGCATATGATCCCTGACAGTGTTTTAGAGCAGCACGCCAGAACGCTTCGGGATTATGTGCCTTTTGGTATGCTAAAGCCCAAATCAATCTACCTAAATTTATAGCATGAGCACGGCATAGACCAAAGTGACTGAGTTCTTTCAGCGCCATGAACACATCGTCTTTGCGTGGATGATCGCCCACTAGTTGTAGGAACTCAAACATCTTTTCTTCGTTCTTTTTAGCAAAGGCACGACGCCACATGTCTGCGGTATAACTATCACAGCCTAAAATTTCTGATATAAGTTCTATGGCATCATCTTCGAACACTATGGTATCTTGAAAGCCATCTTTAGACCAGTCTTGAAAGAATGAAGCCTTACGACGACCTTGTGTAGCTACTGGACGAATTAGGGCAGTGGCCAAAGTGCAGTCACTTTTACTCTTGGGACGAATAGCACGAAACAGACGCTTCATAGCAGGTGATTCACCCTGTGTTACACCCAGTATATCACCACGACACAATAATTCGCTGGTAGCCTCATCATGTTCAGGATAGTCAGACAATGAACGCTGTTCTATTTCCCATAGTTGACTCAGTCCTCTGTTGGCAAGTATATCTATCTTAAAGTGTTCTAGGTCCTCAATTTCATACTTGTCCAGTAGAATTTGATTTTCGGCATTGATTAGACTCTTAGGCACCGCTCGATCGAAGATCAGTATGCCACCGCAGTGCTTGGATATACAGCGTTTCTTACCTAATAGTTTTTTAACTAATCTTTTAGCATCATCTGCGAACTCGGGCACAACCTTATCGAGATCAATATTGCGAGGTAGTCTACCCTTAGCACCATATCTCTTAGCTGCCTCACGTATGGCAGACTTTTCTTTATAGGTTACATAGTTGCTAACACGGGCTGATTGTCCTGGCCATCTTTTGTAGATCCTGTTCATAACAGTTTCCTGTTGCCAGTGAGGGAAGTCTAAGTCAATGTCAGGTAAGTCATCACGCTTGGGATTCATAAACCTTGCCAGGGGTATGCGTTCTTTTACAGGATCTACATCTGATATAGCCATTAGATAACAGATCAGGCTTGAGCCTGCTGATCCTCTGGTTATATGTGGAATGTCACGAGTTAGATCCAGTATTTCCCTAACTCTTAGAAAGTGTTTGGCAAAACCTAATTGTGCTATTAGTTCTAATTCTTCTGCTAGTCTTTGGTTGTATTCTTCAGTATCGGGTATTTGCCTGGTAAATTTAGTGATGAGGTGTTCTAGTTCCCTGTATCTTGATTCCATGTTGTGCCTTTATAGTTGCCATAATATGGAATATTTAATGCCGAGATACAGGGATTTGGTTTAATTTTGAAAACTTGCTTTCTGTGCGGCCTGTAGTCTCTCTTCATCAGTTAGTTCGTAACACTTGGGCAAGCGGTTAGGATCACGTAGTAGATCGTATTCCGACCTTTTAGTATAGGTCTTTCTAAAGTGACGGAATACCAACCAAGTGGCAAATGCCATACTTACTACCGCTACATGTCCAATTACATTATAGCCAATGAAATAGAGTTCTCCTGCCCACAGACTAAATGCCACTGCCCAAAAACTGGCCAGTAACACACTGGTGATATATTTGATCTGTGGTGGAGCATCTTTTAGAGCATTACGATTGGGATCAAGTAGTGCTACAAAAGCACGATATAGAGCAATGAGGAATTTAATAAGTCCAAACATGGTCTGTGTCTCCTGTTAAAAATTAAGATTCTTTGTCGGTCTTTTTACCGCAGAGATCTGGGTAAAATTGTTCATTACATACATTGGTTACAGCATGGTGCTGATCTTTGATAGAATATAAACCAATGCCGATTAGAATTGGTAGCCCAAAGGCTAGAAACGTAGCAATTAAATACTTCATAGTGTGTCCTTGTGTATTTGTCCTAAACAACGATTATACACTATTTAATATCATTAGCCAAGACTATTTGAAAAATAAAATCTATGTTTTTTTAATGTTTGCTACTTAATTCTTGACTTAACTGGCTTTCTTCACCTGCGCCCAATATACAGGCAGTCTTACCTTTAAACTCAATTATGGTCCAGCCTGAGGTTTCTTTGTTATAGAATATGCTGTAGGTGTGTTCCTTTTGATCAACGCCCATCCAGAATGGTTTTTCTTTATAATCCTTTCCAGTAAGAGCAGTAATGACAGATTGAGTATCTGCGCACATCACGGCTTTATAGGCAGTTTGTTGTGCCCAAACAGTAATTGGAAAACATAAAAATCCTAATATAATTTTGTTCATTTTTTAAGCTTGAAAAAAATCTGATGAGGTAAAGTCATGGTATACATACCCATTATATATAACAATAGTACCTCCGCTAGCTCTAATATTAGTAGGGTACCTAACCAAAATTCTACCTCTGCCTCCACTACCTCCTCTGCCTGATCCTAGACCGGTTCCACCTCCGCCTCCACCTAGACCATCTGTGCCGGCACAGTTAGCTCCTGGTGTTCTAGATGCATTGCCACCGCCACCTACTCCACCTGTGCCATTGGTTGATCCAGAACCACCTCCTCCACCGCAGACAAAAACACCAGAGGTTGAAGCATACCAAATATCCGGATATCTGCCTGCTCCTCCATTACCTCCTACATTTGCCGCACCCGAAGCACCTGCTGCGCTAGCACCACCTCCTCCACCGCTGGCTCCGCTAGCATCATTGGTAAAATTACTACCGCCATTATTTCCTTGGCTTGGTACAGTAACGGGTATATTTCCTGTTCCGCCACTTGTAGGCTGACCTCCACCTGCTCCGCCACCTCCTCCACCAGAGCCTCCGTTCCTACCTGAGGTAATACCATTTAGTGGAGTATATGAACCACCAAGGCCACCACCTGCAGCAGCATATCCAAAGGCTGTACTTGTTGTTCCGCTAGTTCCTTCAGTATAAGTGGCATTGATGTCACCTACCCCTCCTGTGGTAATCGAACCTATACCACCCTGACCTACTATCATGGGATACACAGTTCCAGATTGTACTGTTACACTGGATATATACCTGTATCCGCCGGCGCCTCCACCTCCGCCATTGGCATTGTTTTGCCAATTACTTCCGGCGCCTCCACCTCCTCCTCCACCTAAAATAAGCACATCTACTGTGTAAAAAAATGGTGGACTTATGTTAAAGCCTTGACCGAGTAATATTCCGCCTGTAATTTGCATAGAGTTATTATTGCTAAAAATTTATAACAGGATCCGTTTTGGGAGATCTACACGCTACACGTAGCGATTAAGAAGGCCAAATAGTTTGCTGTAAGGATCCTATGTTTGTATTTAATCTATTAGGTGAACGTCCATGGATTTTGCCAAGTGTTTCGTTCGGTGGTTGCTGTATATCCTGTTACAGTGTGAATAGTGGTATAACTTGCTGTTGTAGCACCTGCCTGTATAGTCCAGGATTCTGGATCTCTTGATATTACATCATTAGCTGTTGCCCATCGATAACCGGTAAAACTTACAGGAGTCCCAAAATCAAACCTTATATCAGTGGTCCCATTAGTATAATGGCCTGCATTATAAAATTTATAAAACATTGAATTATCAATTAATCTATAAACCTCTTCCTGACCGGTTACCACACCTCCAGGATTTGTTAAGGTAGCTCCGTAAAGATCTCTATCTATACCATCTACTTGAAACTTGAATTCAGCCATTTGACAATCAGATAGATTTGAACTTTCCCTTACCTTGGTTATATACATTCTCCAGTATCTATACGGTCCGTAAGATACTCCAGTTTGTTGTGTATAGTAAGGTACTTTTCTTATAGCTCTAACAGTATAATTTTGATCTTTAAAATCAACGCTTTCAGTTCCATCAGTAGTATTGATAAACCAAGCAGTAGGTGAGGCAGATGAAGAGCTCGTCCAATAAAGACCTCCATTAAATTGTGCTGTTACGTTTCTAAATACAGTTGCATATGTGGCTTCTCCAGGTACATAAAGAGAGTAATTAGAAGTACGGGGTAATACCGAGTAAGGGTTAATACCGGACGTTGTAACATTATCGCCAGGCCATGCCCTTGTGTTTGAATATATTATAGCCAACTCATATCTAGAAGGTAGATACCAATCACTATAACCTCCAGTTGTTAAATTACCACAGTATTCTGCCGCAGGATGAGAAGCATCTGTCATAGCGGCAGTGTTAGCACTACCATCGAATAAACTACTTGTACCCGGTGTATTTGTAAGAGACGACTTCCAAGATAAAGTAGTTTCAGATGACCCTGGAGATACAACTAAAAAGTGAGTAGGATTTCCGTCTCCACTTGCTGAATACAACCCGGCGTAATAACCTCCACCGAAACTTTCTCCAATATTCAGAGGTGGTGGTGTTACGGGTAACGCACTTATTGTACTGCCTATAATTCTTACACCTCCAGAAATTAATAAAGCCATCTTCTATTTATATATAGTTTATGGTGTGCCCTGTGTTACTGTCACTGAGCAACCACTTAGATTAGCGCAGGCCTGTGTAATGTTATATTGTTGTGCCACTGTCCCTTGCTGCGTAAGATTTAATGTGGATGACCCCAGCACTCTACTTAGGTTAATAGTGGCTCTATGACTACCTGCACCATCCTGGGTCGCGACTACAGTATGTCCATTTCCTGTCAAGGTAAGATCCATATACTTGCCTGCTGCGCCTGCCTGTAATACATCTACATTGTTGCTATTACCTGTTATGTTACTGAAGAAAGTGTGATAGGCTGCGTTGCCCCATAATTGTCTTACTAACACTGTATTAGTGTCACCTGTGATCTCTGATCTGTTATAGTGTCCGGAATTGGCCGCTCCTGTGTTGGCCTGTTGAAATGTCACTGTGTTATTGTTGCCTGTCAGTTTAAGGTCACTGTAGTGTCCGCCACTTTCAATGCCATCCTTGCTGACAGAGGGCCAAGTTCCGTTCCATCCTTGTAGCAGTGTCACAGTATTGCTTGTTCCATTGACATCAAACTCGATTAGGTTCTTACCTGATCCTAATCCATCACCTTGTCTTATTCTCAGTGTATTATAATTGCCTATGAGTTGAGCATCGCCTACTCCACCACGTCCTTGTATATAGTTTGTTGAACCTTCTTGTATAATATCAACATCTGCGTAACTACCGCTTTGTGCGATATACAATTTGTTACCCTGTGCCAATGCTGCTAATCGAGCACGATCTGAATTTTTTTGATTGATCTGTGCGGCAGTCTCTGTGCTTGAATACCAACTTGAACCACCACCTGATTCTAATCCTACGCTTTCGCCACCTATAACTTCATAGGTGCCGTCACCCTGTGGATCCCAGGCTATTTCCCAACTGGTAGGTCCACCGCCACTGTTATCTGTATAAAAATGAATATATACAAATTCACCAGGTTTAGCAGTATATGATCCATAGGCATAGGCACAGCAATCACCATTGGTTATCTGTGTGCCATTGATAAACAATTTGTGCTTGTCATCCCAACCTGTTCTAAACCATATGGTTCTACTTACACCGTCTTGAGCACCTGGCCAGCGGAGATATCCTGTGACCCAAGCATAAAAGCCGCTGCCTGTGCCGCCTTGACTCCAAGTAGCATTTGACATATTCCAACCACCGCTGCCACAGCAGTCCCACCATTGTATTGTAAATCCACGATTACTGGTTCCTCTGGTATAGGGATATAGGCTTGACCCACTGGTCTGTGCTACATTGTTTGTGGGCATAGCAGGTGGCGGTGGCGCAGTGACCATGGCCTGTGTTAGTGCTTGATATTGTGCTGTAGTGGCAGTGCCACCATGATTCCAAGTTGAACTAGTGGTAGATGTAGATGCTTGTAGGTTAATATAATATCCATACCAAGTGGTGTTATCCACAAACATATATTGACGACCTTCATTGGCACCATTTTCAAAAGCAATGAATCTACCATAAGGAATCATCACAGTGTTAAGAGTATTGTTACTGTTCCATAATTCTAACTGTATGGGATTGCCTGCTACACTGCCGTTATTATAACTAAAACGCACAGTCATACCTGAGGTAAAACTTTTCCATCCTGCTGATGGACTGTAAAGTTGACTTGATACAAGGCCGCTTACTGAGCAGGTTCCGCTTGATTGGGTGCAGGCTCCTACATTCCATTGACTGTCGAATACTTTACCTACCGGTAGTTGTAGATCAGTGACATCAGCACGAGCAGGTTCAGCCCAAAAATAAACCAAGGAGAGGAACAGCACCAGTATAACAATGCCAAAACCCGAAGTCCAACGATATCCGTATTTCATCTGTATGTTTGATTAATTATAATCTGTCCCTGAGGACGACCACTTGAGAAGTTATTGCTCACGTTCAGCATGTCCTGTGTGACACTGACCTGCACCTGAGTATTCATCTGTAATGAAACCTGTGCTACATTACGACCATTTTGGCTAACTGATTCTACAGCCCAACCTACCTGTTTGGTCTCTGATTTATCTTTATAAATCTTACGTAGCCATTCTGGATCTTCTGACTTTGTTTCTTCTTTGGCAGCAGTGACAGGAATTTCTTCTTTAACTTCTGCTTGTGCTACTGTGGTTTTAGTGTCTGAAGCAGGGGCTTCTTGAGCCTTTTTAGCGTCTGCCGCCTGGTTACTTGCGACTTGTTCTGAGTTATCACCACCATCTTTGCTCTCTTCTTTGCTCTCTTTCTTTGAGTCATCTTTTTTCGCTCCTGGAACACCTGCTGCTGCCGCTGCGGCTCTTGCTGCTGCTACCAACGGCGCACCACTCATAGTAGGCGGTGGGCTCACTAACAAATTAGTTCCTACTGGTGTGCCAAATATATTAATAGTCATGGGGGGTGTAGGAGGTGCGCCCGCTGTTTCTACCATAGTGGCTTGAAAGGGACGATTCATTGTTACAAGGTTAGGGCCACTTTCTACATCAATGGCTCCACTACCACATATGGCACCTCTAACATTAGGTCCTACATTATCTTCACAACTGGGCATGAGGATCACAGTGGATGCTCCAACTTCGTTTACTGCCATGACAAAGTCAGTGCCACGCACAGCAATTGCCGCAGTAGGTGTATTGATTTTCACAGCATTAGGGTTGGCACCGGCTATGGCACCACTAACATAGCGCACAGCACCACCAGTGGCCTTTAGACCAAGTTTTCCTCCCTGAGCATTTTTAGGATCATAAACAAAATCATCAATAACCAAACTACTGTGTTCCGTGACTGATACTGTAGTATTGTCTTTAAAAGTAATTTTAACCTTGCCATTCTTTGTTTCAATCTTATCATTGGTTTGAATCACCGTTCCCTTGGCTATTGTCACAGAATCTTTACCACGTTTTATTGTGCCACTGCCTGTGACCTCTGTAACTGACCCTATGTCAGCCCAGGCCGTGGTGGCGCAAAACAATAAACTTAAACAGAAATATCTCACGACAACTCCTTATGGTGTTGTTCTTTGAATTATATTCCAAACTCCACTGCTGCCCACTGTGGTAATTTTAACTACATTATCTTGTGTGCCTGCTTGGCTGATAGCGAATCTATTGCTGGCTCCGTTTACATCCATCCATATGCTGCTACCATAAGCACTATTGCCAGTTTGACTGATATTAAACACATTGAAATTACCTGCCACGGTTATAGTTTGATTGTGCTTATTACCCACTGAGTCAATATTAAATTCATTGCTATTACCACTGGTCACTGTGATCTGACTGTTTAGATCGTCACCTGTGCCACGAAACTGTATGGCATTGCTGTTACCTGTAAACTTCCAATTTAATGTAGCATCTTTACAGCCTGTTAATGCTGTTCCTGCTGAACTTGATCCAGATCCACATAGAACATCAGCAAAGTTACTGTTGCCTAATTGTTGAATAGTAATATCTACTCCCTGTGCTGCTACATCTGGGCTTATTGCCTTCATAGCAATGGTGTTATTATTGCCCACTTGGTTTAAGATAATGTTATGATCATCACCACGTAGGTATATAGCACTGTTTACTGTATATTGACGCACACCGCCTGCGTTTAGTCTATCTACAATACCTGTTATAATTTTGCTATAGGTTGAATCACTGCCAGCAGTATTACCACTGCCTGTCTGTGTAATGCTGACATTGGGACGCTCACCGTCTTGATCAATGAACACACGATTGGTAGCACTCTGTGTCAGTGCTGTGGCGGTGCCTGCCATGACCCCTACTGTAGGATCAACGGGAGTTGTTGGAGTTGGTGCTGCCACTGTGGTTTGTGCTGCTACCGGAAATGCTGCCATCATCAGCAGTGTTAGTAATGTTTTCTTCATATTCGCTCCGTCCTTGTTTAGTTTGTTTTAATTGGCTGGCCGCTGGAATCGACCAATCCTTGATTGGGGGCTGATTCAGTAGACTGGGGGGCAGTTTTGGGCTGCGGTGTCGGAACCACGTCATGTTTCACTTGCTCCTTGTATTTCCACAGTCCTTGGCTTTCTCCTTGACGAATAAGTTCTATTACACCCGCTTCTATGGCCGAACGCAGAGCATAGTTGCCTGGTTCATTAAAAGTCTGACTTGAGTCTAATTCAAAGGCTCTTGTGGCAGTGTTAAAGAATTTAAATGTAGTTACACCTTCTGCTGTAGATAGTAAGTTCTTTTCAATAGTGACGCTGGTTAATACTTCACCTGTTTGAACACTGACCAGTCTTAGACTAATTACGACCAAATCTTGTGTGTATTGAGTATATGGCCCTATGCCCAACCAACGTGCTCCGGTACCACCTGTCAGTGTGTTTGAATTATAATCTATAATACCGCCCTCAATGATAACTCCTGCCAGCGTCATTGGGGGTAGCATTTTGGCTTTTTCGCCATCATAGATCTCACGAGTCTGCTTGATCATTTGACGCTCTTTAAGCAGGTTATCTAAGCCCACACGTTCTACCACAGTAAACCATTGACGATTGCCTGCTTCTGCCAATGTCTTAATTAGATAACTTTCTGCACCTTGTGTTACCGCTGAACTGAAAAGGCTCAATGTATTACTTGGCTTACGTTGTCCTGTTAGGTCTCTAAAGTTGTATACCGCTACAGTGATTGGAGGACCCATTGGTGCTGGAATGGTATTTAGGTCTTTCAGCATGTTTTGGCTAACTCTGGGAGGAGTATCTAATTTAGCCTCTAAAACAGGACGCATGGCATTACAACCACCTAAGGCTATACTTGCTGCTAATATTGATAATTTTAACGTGTTCTTCATATTAGAATCCAAAACTTGCTATAGGAACTTTAACAACAGTCACGGTGCCTGCCTTATCAACCACTGTTAAAGTAACATCTTTGTCTGTTTTTACCCAGGTAATAGTATTGCCGTCTAAACTAAACACTCCGCTTGAAGGGTTTACACATCCTGGAATCGCTAATCCGTCTGCACCTTGACATTTATTTTGGAATAGATTTGTGCTAAGTTGGCTGGCTAATTGCGCATATACTTGGCTGGTAAATAGGCTCATAAAGCGAGCCAATGGTGTATTCTGTGCTTCGGCTAACAATTTAGCCTCTTCTGATTTCTTTTGACTTTCTATATTATCTTTACGTGCTTTTTCTATACTGTCTATAGTAAGAACATGGCTGCTCCAATTTTGTCCATTAAAACTTGGACTTTTGAATTGTTGAACCAGTTCCGCATGAGCCAGCAATGGTAGTAAAAACAATGCTAACGCAATCTTCTTCATATTCGCTCCTAAGTTACATATATTTATAGGAACAGAACGTTTTAATAAGTGTATCTACTAAAATGGATTAAAATTTGATACTTCCGGAGATCGTATAGTTGTTGTCGGTGTAGTCGAACCTGCTGCAGCAGAAGTCCAATATTGATCGAGGCTCCCATCAAATGTATAAGATAATGATTGTTTGTTGGCAGTAAGAATTAAAGTACTGCTGTCCCATCTAAATGGTTCAGTGGGCCTAGTAAATCCTTGTCCGCTACCAGTTGGATATCTAGTTCCTTTAGATATTCTAAAATTACTTATATATCCTCGGAATGGACTAGAAATCCAACCACCTGATTTATAATAACCAATTCTATTCTGATATGTGTAGGCGAAGTTTATTGAGAAAGCACCAACTGATTGGAAATTATCTTGCTGTCCATTCACAAATGTCTTCAGTGAAGTTTGTCCCGAACGTTGTACAACTATGTGATACCAAGTATTATTGTTTAAGTCAATGCTACCGGATGACACAATAATTGCATCATGGGTAACTACTAACCTATTAGATGCATTAATATAGATATGATACCCTTGGCTTAAATCATTTAGTCCATGGCTGTAAATTCCCATAGTACCTCCACTTGTTCTATATATCCAGCATTCAATAGTATAGTCACCAAATCCAATGTTTAATTGATTAGTGACAACATCTACGCTTACAGGATTGCTACTAACAGTGGGACTAGGAGAACTCTGTAGGAGCCAATTTGTCCATGTATTACCACTAAGTGCGTATGCGTGGGTTGAAGTATTACCTGTTACTAGTATAGTTCCTGAATCAAACGGCTTAGGAGTACATCCCTGTACTTCTATTGTTCTAGCAAAATTTGACCATCTAAGATCTGTAATTGCTCCTATCCAATTTACATAAGTACCTGAAGCAGCGAACGTACCCACTCGTAGAGGGTCAGTATTTGTCATAGGGTGGGCCCATGTTCCAGTTCCAGCTAAGTATCCATTTATATAAAATTTAGTTTGATTAGCACCAGTTCCTTCTCTCACCACGGCAACATATGTCCAACTATTCAATGCTATAATCTGTGTGCTAGTTGGTCCTCCAAATGTAGGACTAGAACCATACATGTAAAGTCGTAAGGTATCATTAACTCCAAATGTCCAACCACTAGGTCCAATAGCACCTTTGTTTAAAATACCACGAATTGAACCGGCGCCAGGTGTTGTTGTTAGATAAACATTTGCTTCTATTGTAAAATTACCTGTCCCTATATCATAAACTACATTTTGGGTAGCTGTAGACAGATGGCCAGCAGTACTACCGGAATATCCATACGCATAGGCGATTTCTTGTCTAAATGCTACATAGGTATCCGGACTAGGGGGATATAAAAAACTTGTATAACCTGCACTGTCAAAGTATGTAACACCACCTACTAGGGTCATACCACCTGAAATTATCATAGTAATAAGTACCAAATAATAAACAAGTAACAGATATGGTGAGCCATTTGATCAGCGCCAAATTCTCTCCAAAATCTAGGCTTGTACATATCTTTTATACCATATTTTACCTTAAACCAATCAATATGATAGTGAGCGAACCCTTCTAATATACTAATTGTTAAAATCATTACAAGTTCAACAGGGTGAATTAAACTGAATAACAGTAGGGCTATCAGTGTCCATAACATATGATCTAGGCTATGGCTTATACCAACAGGATCACCGTATAGACCCTTTTTAACTGTTTGATCGTAAGTTTGAATAAAAAAGTCTGCGTACCAATGTTTGGCCTGTAGCAGAAACATTAATAGTAATATTTCCATATCACTATTTATATACTTACTTAAAGTTTAATTTAGTTTTTCCCAACTGATGAATTGTGGGTTACGTAGGGTTTGGACCCTAACAGTGGGATTGCTTTCAAACATACCGTTGGCATATCTTATATATAAATCTAATTCTGCAAATTCATTACTATCAGGACGTCCGATTTGTGCTATAAAAAGTTGACTGGTACCGTCTGGTGCTCCGTATTTCAATCCCATAAGTTGTAGATCTTCTACTTCAGTTATGCTTGGTACATAATACAATCCATTAACACTTGCGTAAAAATATGGTTGTTGTGAAAATCTCAGCATAGAAGTAAGACTAGCATTTTGTTTCAGTGTGTTTTCAATTATGGATTCAAACACTGTAGCGATCTTTGAAAACAGAGGTGTAGCATAGGCTTTCTTTGATTGCCAATTAGCCTGAAACCAATCACCAAATACACGTTGCCATTTGGCATTTTTACCCGAAGATGCTATTATTGTGCTAGCATCTGCTGTTAAACTTGTTTTTCCTTTACAAGTAAACTTCTGTGTATTTGGATCAAAAACTATAGTGTATTTGTCTGAAATAGGAGCAATGACTTCTCCTGGTTTACTTTGTGCTAGAGCAAGAACATCATTAAAAATGTCTTGTTTCATTTTTTTAAATTCTTCTTGGGCGTATTGATAAAAAATATCATTGCCTCGTTCGGGAGTTAGTCCTAATACTTTAGGAGTAAGATTAGCTAGAGTAATACCGCCTTCTGCTTTTAGACTGATACCGGCGACATCTGTGCCTTCAAATCCTACATCGGCAGCGTTATCTGCCTTATTTTTTCCACCCGCCCATGTAAATTGTTCAACTGATTGGCCGTTTTCTGCCAATTTTTTATTAATAAGTTCAGCATATGCTGTGCCAATTTGATGCCACCTAAGAAACAATCCCTGATCAAAATTTGGAGCCAATAACTTTTTAATTGAATTATATGTGCCATTGGGATCGGAAAGTATTTGAGCAGGTAAAGTAAGCTCAGGTTTAGAAGGGTTGAAGGATTCAGGGTCCGCTCCAGCAAGAGCACATAACATAGCAATTTCGCTATTATATCGAACTCCACTAGATTTGCCACCTTCCTCTAAAGGTTTTGAAAATTCACTAAATCGCATAATAAAATATTTATGCGGCTTCTGGGAATAGTATCTCGTCTACAAATTTTAAGATAGTAGGTTCAGGAACACCCATTGCTACCATGCTTTTTATCACTTGCGGATTTTGTTTTTGATAGTAACAATAGCGATTTTGTGCCATATGAAAATCTGCGCCAGAGGTCTGGGTGAATCCCACATTAGCCAAATAATAGTCTAAGGATTCCCTAGCTATCTTACAAAGTAATTCAATTTCTTGCTCATCGCTTATATTACCCGCGGCTATCATAGAAGGACTGAAGATTTGTTTTGCCCAGTCGGGTAAAGTTCTAGGTTTAGTCCATTGTAAAGGTGACGAATGCTGTTCAAACCATAACATCATGTCATGATTTCTATCCCCGGCTGCGCTAAAATCATGAAAAGCACCTGTAATTTTATTACGTCCGCATATAGCATCAAAGCCCCAAATAGGGCTAGGATCATTATAATGTGGGAATATAGTAGAATGTAAAATGTAGATTCCATGCGAATCACGCTTGTCTACTATTTCAATGTGAGCTCTACGATATCTTGGACTGGACCAAAGATTATTTTCCCAATCGTAGTCTTCATTAAGTTTTCCTTCTATAGCATCACCTGTGTTATTAAATTGCTGTTCTAGGTATTCTGCTAGTTCTTCAATTTTGTTCCAAATCTCCATCATAGTCCCTCATCATTTTAATTGCCCAATCAAAAGCAGTATTAGCCTCTCTACCGAGATCATCTGATAATTTAGATCTTAAATTTTTCATTAAGGCTTGAGGATTTTCAAATTCAAGAGCAAGATGAGAACCGGGTATAATTTTTTTAATCATTTGTCCTCCAAACATGTCACCCATGTGCCAAGTGTATAAATGCGCAAGAATTTTACTGCCATCGCTGCCTATTTGATCTATATAATCTCCGTATTCTAATACAGTATTTCTAATGGCATGTAAAGATGGATTTCCACTGTTCATTACATTGTAATCTTGTAAAATATAATAACTTCGTCTTATATCTTCTATATCTTCTAGCAGTCCTAAATGTCCAGCATAGTATTCAATTTTGTTGTAGAAAAAACTTTTTTGTTTGGTCCAATCTACCCATAAAGATATTGGCAATGTTTGTGCGAACACTGCCTTCATAAATTTGGTAGATTCTGCCTGCCTATGTTTGTCTGCTGTTTGTTCTTTGAGATTCATTCTGCCTCTACTTTGACCTGTAGGGGATATCCATTTGATCGAGCTAATGCCATTACATCAATACTTTTTTGTTCTGCTATTTCGTAGCTATAGATACCCGCTACAGCACTGCCTTCATTATGGACCTTTAGTGTGATTTCCATGGCAGCATTTTGTTCATGTTTGAACACACTCATTAACACTGCTACCACAAATTCAACAGGTGTTACATTGTCATTACAAAATATAACTTTATATTTTTTTGGGACTTTGATTTTATCAGAGGTAGTGGTTTCTAGTATAACATCAGTTATTGACATAATAATATTTATAGTTAATGAAGGGGGACAAGCCCCCTATTGATTACTCTTTGATTGTGACTACACGAGGTTTCATTGAATCTGGAACGATTCTTTCCAGATTGATAGTCAAAACACCGTTTTTAATTTTAGCATCACCAACTTCAATATGTTCAGCCAAAGGCCAAACTCTAGTAAAGTCCCTGGATGCCAGTCCCCTGTGAAGATAAGCTTCGGGTGGATACTCTGTGGTCATACTTTGACCCTTTACGATCAGTTGATCATTATCTACTTCTACTGTAATTTCAGATTTATCAAACCCTGTTACAGCGACCTGTAATTCATAATGATTTTCTTGTGTTTTAATTACATTATATGGTGGATAATTATTATTGATTTGATTTTGAAAACGTCTTTCAAAGTCATTAAACAATGTGTCAAAGCCTAAAAGGGCTCTGTTTAAAGCATTTGTATCAAAACGTACTACTTGTGTCATAAAATTTCTCCTTAAAAAGTAAGATAAGTGGGGCCCTATAAGGTACCCCTAGTGTATTACTAAAATCAGTTTTTGACTTCAGTAAATTCTGCGTCAACTACATCCTTGTCTTTGTTGTCTGTAGCTGGTTTTTCCTGTTTCTCTTTATCAGCAGCCTGTTTGGCATTAATTGCCGGCAACATGGCATTAGTGAGATCCATTGTTTTTGTCTTAATTGCTTCCATATCTGACTCAGACATAGCAGTTTCTAGATCTTTAATAGCAGCAGTGATTTTATCTTTATCTTCCTGACTTAATTTTTCCTCTACTTCACTGAGAGTTTTTCTAGTGGCATAGAGTTGTCCTTCTGCTTGATTTTTAGCATCAATTAGTTCACGCTGTTTTTTATCAGATTCTGCATTGTCTTCAGCATCTTTTACCATACGTTGAATTTCAGACTCGCTCAATCCACTGCTAGATTTAATAGTAATTTCTGCTTCTTTATTGGTCTTTTTATCTTTAGCACTGACTTTTAAGATACCATTAGCATCAATATCAAAAGTAACTTCGATTTGAGGTAACCCACGGGGTTGAGGATCAATATCACCTAGATTGAATTCACCTAGCAATTTGTTATAAACAACTAGTTCTCTTTCTCCTTGGTATACCTTAATAGTTACCGCTGGTTGATTATCCTGAGCAGTACTGAAAATTTCACTTGTCTTAGTTGGAATAGTTGTATTTTTCTTAATTACCTTGCTCATTACACCGCCCTGAGTTTCAATACCTAAACTCAATGGTGTAACATCTAATAATAGGACATCCTTACGATCCCCTACAAGAACAGCGCCTTGAATAGCAGCACCTACTGCTACTGCTTCGTCTGGATTGACATCTTTACGTGGTGCCTTTCCAAACAGCTCTTCAACTGCTTGTTGAACTTTAGGCATACGAGTCATACCACCGACTAAGATTACTTCATCAATATCACTGGGTTGAACACCAGCATCAGTCATTGCTGTACGACAAGGTTGAATACTACGTTGGATTAATTCATCTACCAGACTTTCTAATTTAGCTCTGGTTATACTAATGTTCAAATGTTTAGGTCCGCTTGCGTCTGCCGTAACATATGGTAAATTTACGGTGGTTTGACTGCTATTACTTAATTCAATCTTAGCTTTTTCAGCTGCTTCCTTTAAACGCTGGAGTGCCAAAACATCCTTTGTAAGGTCTACACCTTGTTCTTTTTTGAACTCAGATACCAGATAGTCCATAATACGTTGATCAAAATCCTCACCACCTAAAAATGTATCACCATTGGTACTTAAAACTTCAATCTGTTTGTCGTTATCTATATTGGCTATTTCAATAATAGAAATATCAAATGTACCACCACCTAGATCGTATACAGCGACCTTACGATCTTTTTTGTCCGTCTTGTCCACACCATAGGCAAGAGCAGCCGCAGTAGGCTCATTGATAATACGCAGAACTTCTAGTCCAGCAATACGACCAGCATCTTTGGTTGCTTGACGTTGACTGTCGTTGAAATAAGCAGGTACCGTAATCACTGCTTGTGTAACTTCATGGCCTAAATGATCTTCTGCTGTTTTTTTCATTTTACGCAGGACTTCTGCAGAAATCTGTGGAGGCGCTAATTTTTGATCATGTGCCTCTACCCAAGCATCGCCATTGTCTGCCTCAATGATTTTATATGGCATAAGATCAATATCTTTTTGAACAGCCTCTTCTTTGAATTTTCGACCAATCAAACGTTTACTGGCATAGATTGTGTTTTTTGGGTTAGTAACTGCCTGTCGTTTAGCAGGAGCTCCTACAAGGATTTCATCGCCGTAGGCAATTATACTAGGTGTAGTCCTAGCACCTTCTGAATTTTCAATTACACGGGGATTTCCATTTTCGATGACTGCCACGCAGCTATTGGTGGTACCAAGATCGATACCGATGACTTTACTCATAATCTTTTCTCCTTATTAAGTGAGTAATTTGGCTTATGCCCATATAATAGCCATTAGGTCTATTATAAATTTATTTATCAAATTGACGGACTCCTTATATGATCTTTGGATTTTATAGTTTTAATTGCGTGACATACCTGACACAAACTATTCACATTTTCCGCAGAATTATCTCCCCCATCGACTGGACGAATCTTATGATCTCCGTGCATTAATATTCTGGCGACTGCATGTTGATCCTTTTCATCTAATCCACTTTCTAAAATTCTAGAATCTTCTAAGATATTAGTTTTACAATTCGAACAAATCCAGCTTCTATGAAATGTATGAGGCCTATCATATCTGCCCATGCCGCCATATTCCCTTTGCATGATTTGGTGACGACGGCATAGTTTATCAGACCCCGGCCCTGTCCAAAAACTAACCGGGGAACCACACTTATCTATACAACAAAGAAGTTTTAATCTTTGTTGATTTCTAATTTTAGTAAGTGACTTCCTTTTGTCATCTTCTGGTAGTCTAAACATGATTAAAACAAGAAATCAGATTGGACAGGCCAGTGTTGAGGACCTTTTGGCAAGGGCTTATTGGAATACTTAGAAATCTGCTTAATAAGGAACGTTAACCCCATAGATTTTTCTGGATATCGAATCCCTAAAAGGCTTCCATGTAGACTTTCATAGTAATCTCTGTAGGCAGTTTTAGCTCTAGCTAACATGGCAATTGAATCAAAATCTCCGTTAAATGCTAATTTCAAAGAGCTAGCAATATCATTTATATAGTGATCATCAACTGTAATTTTTTCAATTTGGCACTGTCTAAAGAAATCATAAAATAACCAGCACTCTTTTGGTTGAACCGGCCTACTGCTCTTACAAATTGCTGAAAAGTATTTACAGAAGTTTATTGTTACGTCTATATTATACTTAGGATCCATAAGTTCGTCAAGTCTTGATAAGGCACCTGGCTCATCAGTATCCCCAAACTTATTGTTTGTAGCAAACATTCCCACTGATTCCAGTGCTTGTTGTTTTTCTTCGGCTATGACCCATGAAGGGATTGTTGAATTGTCTGTTCTCACACCAAAAACCATTTGGTGAAATTTATCAATTTGATCCAAAGGAAATTTAGCGTCACCATTCAATACCATAAAGTTTTCGCGCATTTCACTTTTGAGAGAACTTTGATAAATGTTTACAGGTACAAGACATTTTGAAATATCTGCCCCAAGGATCTTACAAATGATGTATAAAACCACAGCAGTGTGCTGACCATCCCAACACACATACTTTCCAGGAGCTAGTGGATCTACATATACAGATATGGGCATTACCTTAATGGCCTTAAATCTATCTAATATGTTAAGAGCATGAATAATCATCAACATTCTCTGTAGTGTAATGTCAATAACTATCTTATCCAATGTAACTAATTCAGATCTACATAATTTAAGATCAGACCATGTTTGCAATTGTGGATTACGAAGTTTAAATTCCTCAATGGCATCTGCCAACAATGACTGATAATAAGTATCACTACCTATAGTTTGGGATAATCTATCAGGTATTGTAACATATTGTGAAATACTTTTATAAAACTGTTTGTTAATCTTGTCTGCGTAAGAAAGATTAGATGTTGAAGTTAATAGTTTCATTGGTAATCTCTAAAAGTTGTAGGAAAAGCTAGTATAACAGCCATTGGCTATTAGGTCAAGAACTTTCAAATTAACTATCTAGCTGTATGTGATCTGCCACAGGACCCACTTTATCCAAATATAGTTTTTTATATTCTGCTCTAGACTTATCACCATCATAATTTTTAAGGTTATCATCTTTAATCATGTCAAAGAGTGGATGTAGCATTTTGGACAATAGACGAGACGTCATTTCTTCCAAAATAATCTCTATATCATAGTTTTTGGTGGTCTTATTTTTTGCTATTTCATATTCATAAATTCGAGCACGCTCGCACCATTCTTCATAGTATTCTTCTTTATTTGATCTCATTTATATCTCAAAGCAAAATATGTGGCTAATTTTTCATTGTAAAATATAAAGTTAGTATAACTTCTTGTTTGTCCTTCCAGAGAAATTTTTCCCTGAAAATGAGCAAAATCAAAATCTATAGCCTGTTTATATCCCTGTTGCTTAAGTTGATATACTATTTCTAAAACCTCATTGGGTTTTATGTCCATAAGTCTAATTGCTATCATACCTCAACTGTGAAATTTGGATTCCAACCACTATCTGGTTCGTAGCCCTCATAGCCTCTTGGATTACAAACCACTCTGGTAGATCCAATCATATAATCAAAGCAATCATGTGTATGCCCATGAGTCCATAATTTTATTTGAGGGCGTGCCTCAATAAATTCATTTAGGTCACTGCTATAACCACCATTCAAATGAAAGTCCTTTTCATACTTTGGTTTGGTGCTGCGCTTACTAGGTGCGTGATGTCCAACTACCACATACTTACGAGTAGGGTCACTGTCTACAACTTTACTGATATAGGACAAGGTTTCACGATGTCTACCTAGTGTGGTAAGTGGATGTAGTTTGCTATAATTCTTGTTGCTGTCTCTTACCACACGATAGTCATTTAACATAGCCTTTACCATGTTTATAGTAGTATTATCACCCTTGTTCATATTAGTCCATAAAGTACCACCCACAAATATTACATCATCGATTTCCTTTACGTCATTTTCTAAAAAATAAATGTTAGGAAATCTACTGACTTCATCACGTAGATATTGAATAGTGTCTGGCCATTTACCATGATAGTATTCGTGATTACCCGCAATGTAGATTACATGCGGAAACTGAAAACTGACCCTTTTTAGAAAATCTCTAAACTGTTGTGCCTTTTCTTGCCTACGCCCCAACCCTTGACCATGAGCAATCATTGATCGCTCTATAGCATTAGCAGGTTCAGGATGATCGTGTAGATCCTGTGCCACCATAATATCGCCACCAAGGATTAGGACATCAGCACCTTGTTCGTTAGTAAGGTTGACGTCGCTAAACTCAAGATGTAGATCTGATACTAAGGTAATTTTCATTCTATTTCCACTTCAATGTAAACCATTGATACTCTTTATCAGAGGCTAAAAATATTTTAACATTGTATTGATCGCAGATCCAAGCCCACTTTAAATCCCTGCCATATTCCAAATATCGTATCGTATCTAATTCTGAGCTAGGCCCCCAGGTTTGCCAACACCAATTTCTTACTTCACAAAACTGATCCATTTGGAAGGTTAGAAAGCGAGCATAATATTTGAATTGATTATGCCCGTTATGACGGCGATCTAATTTACCTATTTTCATTTAGTTTTCTATAAATGTTTTGAACACCCACACTTTGCCTAATAGCATCTTGTAGAGCATCATGTTTATTATCTTTTGGCATTTCTGGATCCCATCCTAAATCAAACAGTGTTCTTGTATCGCGAAGTTGCCAATAATTCCATGGTAAAGGTCTGTTTAGCTGTCTATAGATGTCTTCTAGTATGACAAGGTCAAAGGTTGCCCCGTGACTCCAAAAAGCATCACAACCCCAGGCAAACTTATGAAAACGATTTAGAGCATCATTTAAGCCAATTCTTCCGTTTTCATCAAAAGCTTCCTCCATTATCAGCGGATCTTGCTTGCCCCACCATTCAATAGTATTTGGGTCAATTTCACGTCCTAGAGTATCTTGATCATCAAGATTAATCTTAAAATAGATTGAATCTGTATATCCTTCGCCCATTGGATCAAAATGAACTGCGCCTAGGGAAAGTACAACAGATCTAGGGCTGACACCTAGTGTTTCCATATCAACCATTAAATGCTTAGCCATTAATTTAATTTCCTCTTTCTAGTTTCAATATCTTCTTGCTCTAGTTTTTCAAAAAGTTCAGTTAGTAATTGGGCTAATTCTGGATCTTCTTCAGCCATGCGTTCTAAATCTACAGGCTGGCTATTTTCTAAAATTTCTCCAGATTCTACACTGCCTTCAATTTGTTTGATTAGTTCGTCTAATTCTTCCTGAGTCCCATCAAAACTGTCAAAGGCACCAGGCATATAGGTAATTTTAAGTTTCTTGTTCATGCTGTAGTGTAACATGAACTAAGAGATAAGTCAATAGAGTTTTTTTGGCAGCTCTTGATTACGCAACTTTTTCAACCAACGAGCACGGGCAGCACCTTTTTTTCTTTTTCTTTCTGTAGTAGGCTTTTCATAGAACATCCTACTACGAACTTCTTCTAAAACACCCGAGTCATCTACTTTTTGTTTGAATTTTTTCAAAACCGTGTTAAAGGGCATATCTCCACTAATAACTTTGTTGCCTAACACTGTTGTCTTATATTTCGCCATATCATCCTTTAAGTCAAAAAATTATTTATTTGGAATATGGAAAGGTTGTAGAACGTCGCTTAAGAAAAAATCCATGTCCGGTACACGACGACTATTGATATGTTGATAGACCTGACCTATATCTGCTTGCTGTGTTTGGTAATAAACCTTATTCATTGAAATGATATAACCAGCAAGAAGTTGAGTCAAGCCACAATGATTATCAACATCAAAAAATGTTAAGTCTGCTCTAGATAAAGCATATAGCAACCATTCAGTTTCCTGCTCGCCGCTATAAAAATATATATTAATATTATCTTCTGATTCGGAATTGCTCAACCAATTAGTAATCTTCTCTTGGTCCCTATCCTGAACATTGATAAACAAGACGCTATTGCTGCTGTTTTCATAGATATCCGGAGGTGTAATTAAAGTAACCTTATTTTTCATTTAATCTGGCATCAACCTCTTCCCTAAGATCGGATGGAACATCAGCAGTCTTCATATTACCATTTTTAATCATATTAACATAGTATTCAGTAAGTACTGATCCGCCCGTTTTAAAATTACGCAAATTTACCTTGGTTCTAGACTGTTGTGGCTGTGACCAAGGATCAACTGACTCTATGTTACTTACCGATTGTATTTCTTCTAATGGCTCGATTGTGGGCTGTAAATTGGTTTGGATTGATTCTACAGGCTCTGGTGTCGTGGCTTCATTTCTAAAATTTTGGAAACTGATTTGACTAGCCAGTAATAGGATTATGGCCAATGGATCGAATACTACAATTAAAATCAATATGACCCAGACAACTGATTTTTCTAATACAGTTTGATCAGTTTCACCATAGAAAAATGCCGCAATGTATTTGAGTGGGCCTACCTCAGCTTCAACCTGCCTAACTTGCGCACGTAAAGGTGCGGCCTCATTACTAAGTTCACTAAGTCTTTTCTGTTCGGTCTCAATTTCTGAGGAAATACGAGAGCGATCCCTTTGTTGACTTTTACGTAGAGCAATGGACTTATCTGCACCTTTTTCGTCCTGCGATCGTGCCATAACTTGGTCCACTGCCTCGTCCATTTGTTTAAGTTCACGGCGCTTGGTTTCAATACTTTCTTTGCTAGTTTTAATCTTTTCATCATAAATTGCTAACTGTCCTAATATTTCTCCACCTACCAGACTTTGGTCGCTATGAGCCTTAGATAGAAATCCAAATATACCCATACTGGTAATAACCATTAGGAGAACAATAGCGGTTATTAAGTATATTTTAACAGGTCTTGGACATATAGACCAATTCTGTTTTAGCCAAACAGTGGCAACAATTTTACCAATTTCTAGTGCTATCCCCATTATAATGATGGGAATCGCTGCCGCAGCAAATATAGCAGTAAGCCCTACTACAGAATAGTATACAGCCACACCTGATATGGCTAATCCACTTAATAAAGCCAGATAGGCTAATAATATCTCATTGAATTTACTCATAGAGATATTTATAGCCCATCTCTTACTAATTATCTACGCATCGAAGCAGCGTCAATAGCTTGTTGTTGATTGAATACCGGCTGTAGACAGCTCTTATGTAGGATTGTAACACCCATGACATTATCGCCAGTGTATACTGGGGTAGCTTTTTTAGCAGCATTACCTAAACCGCTGTCATGACTCTTAATATTGTCTGTAGTAGTTCTACCAGGTGGTGGCTTAAGACTATAAACTAATTTTTTAGCAGATAAAGCCTGTTTCTTTTTCTTTTCTTCTTGCTCTATATTATACTTGCTTTTTAGATCTTGCCACTCTTTTTCTAAAGATTGCTGCCTACGTTTAGCATCGGCAGAAGCCCATTTGAATTTGCCCTTTCTTTTACCGGTAGTACTAAGCCAAGGACCTTCTAGGTGCATGCTCATAGATTATTCTGACACTCGTGAGTAGTTAAGAACATTGCCCTGACCATATTGAGCCTCAGCAAGCATTTTGGCCTCATAGTCGTTATTGGCAAAAACAAAAGTATTAGCGGTTTGAAACTGATTAATACGAACCCAAATAGCATACTTATACATCTGAATCTCCTATAAATTGTTTACAAGTTGTTAGTATATGACAGAGATTGACTTCTGTCAATAGCGTGGCTTTTATGCCACTACTTTAGTCCATTTATACGATAGCAACCTATCCAGGTAGGTGTGCTCGCAGGAGCGCCATTTGGATAACTTTGCGTAACATCCCCATCGTTAGGGTTATTACTAGCCCTAGGACTTTGGTTACCACCTATAAATGTGTATCTACCTCCTGCGGCTGTGTAGACAAAATTCACATGCCTATAACTCCAAAAAGCAATATCACCCGGTTGAGCTTGATCTTTAGGAACACTTACAGCACCCCATGCAGCAGGATTTTGAGTAATCGCAGCAGCAGAAGCAGTTTTTACAAATTTGTTGCCACTTGCCATTAGGCAATAATTTACAAAGCCCATACACCATGCTGTTTGGTCTGTATTCCAAGGACTGGCAGATCCGAATCCTAGCTTTGGCCATATACCTGTTATGTTTGGGTTACTGGCTGCACCTCCCTGTCCAGTTTCTCTCCATAATCCTCTACTAGCTTCTCCTAATACATTTCTTAGAAGTAGTAAAAGACCTGTTGTTGCTGTAGTGCTAGTCGTAGTGCCGGTGGTTCCTGTTATAGGTGTCACATCTACACCATCTTCAACTGGACTATAGTTGCCTTTTACACCATCTGCTGCAGCATTACCATTGTAAAAACTATTAGGTCCGTTGGGATTAGATTGTTGTTGTGCTAATAGACTATCTGTATTTCCCTTAGTAACGGTAACTACACTAGAATTTACTAATGCACTAGCTCCATCTGCATTTACATTGGCATAGGCAGAGCTGGTTCCAGCTTGCAACCATAATGCTACAGGGACGTTATTAACATATACATCGCTGCTATTGAATACATCTTTAATTTTGCCATCACCGGGTATATACGGCATAATTTTATCCTAATGCTATTCCTGTAGTTCCCTGCATATATTGTTTAGCAGCATCAGCCTTACTGGGAACCATAACAAACATGTGGCTTTTTTTTAGATTGTAGTCTTGTTTGTCGCTTAAAAACACCCAAGGAATCATACCTAATCCACCACCGCCTCCTAATGTTAAAGCCAAAGGTCTGTTTATAGAAACTTCATCAATAGTTTCATTTTCATATCTGGCTATTATTTCATCACCATTTATTAATTTTATAGTAATGATATCGCCGGTTTTAAATCCTTTGTTAATTAACATTATTCCTCACCTATAAGCCTTTCTAGAGTTTTGTAGTGATCGTAGGCTTTTTTCAAGGCTGCGAATTTTTCAAGTTTTTCCGGATTAGGTTCTTGTAAAACTGCTAACCTATCTTCAATCTTTTTAAGTAGATGTAATATACTATGACCTTTAATTTTTACATCACCGTCAAACTCTGCATCACCTTTAACTGACAATGAGTTGTCTATTGTGGATCCACTATTAGTGATTGATGGCCAACTGAGAGGATTCCAACCAGGATTAGTTCCGTTCGTGCTAAGGACATAATTACCAGCAGCCCCATACTGTCCTGCTCCTGAAATAGCAGTTGAATAGGCGTTGAGAGATGTATCTATGCTGATAGTATCAAGGTTGAGATCGGAAAAATCCAATGGTTTTATTTGTTCTGTATCTAGAGCAGATATAACAGGCGATGACATATCATCACTTGCTGAGATCGTTAATTTTTCCTCATTATTATCCATTAGCTGCCTCTAATAGATATTGTTTTAATTCTGTATAGCCACCAATAAGTCGATCGTCTATAAAGATCTGTGGTACTGTTCTTGCTGTGGGCACAGCCTCTAATAATTCTTCTTTTGACCAACCATCACCTATTTTACGTTCTTCGATTTCCATGCCACGCTGCTTTAATAACATCATTGCCTGATCACAAAAGCTACAGTGATATTTACTCCATACAATTGCCTTCATTATTATTCTCCTTATAGTGCGGGTAGGGCATCATATTCAATTACGTCGCTCATTACTCCGATAACATAATTAGTTGATTCATTTTCTTGAAGTGCTGTCTGTTTCTTATTAATATTGACATGTTTGTTGAACCATGGAATAGGACTGGTTTTGGGATGTTCTTCATTGTACTTAATGCCAATATCTTTCAGTCTCACAAAAGCAGTATAATCTACAAAATCCTTGAGAATTTGAGGATTCAATCCGATTACCACACCCTTGCTAAACAAATAATCTGCCCATGCTTTTTCTTCCTTAATCACATCCATATACATGTTATAAACTTCGCTACGGCATTCGTCAACAATATTGGAAAATCTTTGATCATCTTTAACCACTTGATTGATCAAATGAGCTGTCCATTCTGTGTGTAATAGTTCGTCCTGTAAGATTAAGCTGATAATGTTTCCATTACCAATAAAAATACGGTTTTCTACCATAGCAAGACTGGTTGCAAATGACACCATAAAGCGTAGTGCCTCTAGGGCATAGCTGGCATTTAGGGCTAACCAGATTGCTTTAATATGTTCAACCTCGTTCACATAGAGTCCGGCTTCCTTATTACAGTTTAATAAATGTAACTTGTCATAATACCTTCCTACACTAGCCGCCATGTCAACGATTTCAGTGGTGTCATGAATAGTATTGAAAACTTCTTTAGGTACACCGTAGACATTTCTGATAATGTGACTATAGCTCTTGCTGTGAATATTGGTTTCGAAAAAACTCCAATTACTAACTAGTGCTTCTAGTTCAGGCAAGCTAATCACCGGTGAAAAAATCTGACTAGGCGCTCTGCCCTGAATGCTATCTAGAGCGGTTTGTCGAAGTAGGTTGCTGGTAAAGATATGACGTACAGCATCACTGGATTCTTTGAAATCAATTTTGTCCTTGGTTAAACTGACCTCTTCAGGTACCCAAAAAAAACCTCTGGCTAATTCTTCAAACTTTTGTATCTTTGGGTATTTGACTTCTTCAAATCGTTGAACTGTGACTGGGCCTTCTGGGTCCAGAAACATTTTTCGTTTAAGATAGTTCGTTTGTTTTTTTATATTATACTGGTCGTGTGACATATTCTGTATCCCATGGGTTATCTTCATCATATTCTATTACGATACCACCTTCTCCGTTTAACCTAACGGCCTTGACATCAGGCTTCATTAGAGCCATACATAAAAAGTCTAGAGCCTCATCTTCTATTTCTACATATTCATGGATGCCATAATAGGCAAGCCATTTAGTTATTACGTCCCGTTTAGGGGTACCGTCTTCAATTTGTTCTTCTATCATAGTACACATGCCTCACAATTTTCTTCCGATTCGTCTAGTTCAATAACGCTCTTAATAGTTGTAGCTGTGATTACATCACTCTTGGCCCCAACCTTGTTAATTAAACTATAGTATATGGTTTTGATTCCCCACTTATAGGCCAGCATTAGATTTTTAGCAACAAGGGTAGCTGGCACCTTGCCGCTAACAAAGTGTGCTGGATTATAAAAAGTATTTGTGCTAAGACTTTGATCTATATATGCTGCCAAAACCGCGGCGGTTTTTAGATAACCTAGGCAGTCTTTTTGTTCCCACATCAATTCATATCTATTTTTTAATCTTCTATATTCTGGTACTACCTGTACGAAACTGCCTGCCTTACTTTCTTTTACACTAATTAGTTCCATAGGCATTTCAATGCCATTAGTGCTGTTTAGTACAACAGAACTAGATTCAACTGGGGCTACAGCCATTAAGGTACCATTCCTAATACCATGTTTCTTCATTTTCACCCTAAGAGGTTCCCAATCTAGAGAAGGCTTAAAATCTGTAAGTTCATCTACATTTTTATTTCTTCTTTCCCAAGGAAATACGCCTTTGCCATAAAAGCTATATTGACTGCGTTTACAGGCACCTCTTTCTTCTGCTAGCTCTACACTGATCTCTGTAAGATAGAATGCCTGATGTTCCATCCAACGCCTAACCTCTGCAAGACTGTCCTTTTCTCCGTACCTTAGTCCTTTACGTGCGTGCCAATAGGCTAAATTAGTAATACCTACACCCAATGGTTCAAAGTCTTCGTTAGCCAATTGACTTTGTACAGATAGAAAGTCTTGATAGCTGAGTAGATTACTGAGACTTCTTACCAGGATCCTACAGGCCTTGCGCATATCCTGCGGACCACGGAATGAACCCCAGTTAATCGACCCAAGTGTGCAAAGAGCAATTCGTCCATTAGCGTCTTCAATTCTTTGGAAAGGTTTCGTGGGTAGTAGTATCTCCTGGCATAGATTTGATTGATATATCGGGTCAGTGCTTGTATCAAAGGGCCCTTGTTGGATGACGTTGTCAATATTGACAAGGTATATTCTACCAGTGTCAGTTCTTTCCTTAAGAATTCCATTTTTGAATATCTCATCCGCTGATAATACTTTTTTCTTTTTTGTCTTATCTTGCTCATAGCGTAGATATAGTTTTTCAAATTCTTTGCTGTCTCTGTAGTATGCTTCATATAAATCTGGGACTTCGTGTGGATCCAATAATGTAATATTTTCTTTATTCTTAAACCGATTCCAAAATAGAGAATTTACCACAACTGAGTAATCCATTTGGCGCACACGAGTTTCTTCTGTGCCCTGATTATTCTTTAGCACAATAAGATCTTCAAATTGATAGTGCCAGATGGGAAAAGTTACCGTACAACTTGCATTACGTATTCCACCTTGGCTACAACTGCGTAGATCGCTAAACCATTTCTTTAGAAATGGGATCATTCCTGTGTGCTTGATTTCGCCATTACGAATGGGGGCACCAAGTGGGCGGATACGACCAATTTCCAAACCAATGCCAGCACGTTTACTAGCATACTTGGCCATCATTTCGCCAGCAGCGAATATGCTATCAAGGGTATCATCACTACTGATAAGAACGCAAGAGCTGAACTGTTTAGTAGTAGTGCCAAGCCCAGCAAGCACAGGGGTGGCAAGAGTGAAATGACCATCTGAAGCGCACTCATAATAGTCCTTTACATACTTTAATCTACGATCTTTTGGTTCGTTGTGAAAAGCAGTAGCAGCGGCAATGGCATATCGTATCTGAGGGGTTTCGAAAATTTGCCCTGTGGCACGATTTTGTACAAGATATTTTTCACAAAGTTGTGCTATTGCCGCATAGGTATAATTTTGGTCTTTATCATGATCAATAAAGTACTCAATGGTTTTCCAATCCTCTTCGCTGTACCATGAAAGAAGATCAGCAGTATACATACCAAACTCTACGTTTCTTTTGACGATTTCATAAAGACTATCTGGTTCATACTTTCCATAAACTTCTTTTCGCAGCATACTGACACGCTGGCGACCTGCTACATATTGATAGTTAACATTGTTTATTTCTGGATTTTCTGATTCATCTATGAGATTGACCATAGCCTTTAGTAGCAATTCATCTATGGTTTTTGTGGTCATTCCATCATGTAATTCAATCTGTGCCTTAATTTCTATCATGCTTGGGCTCACACCGTCTATGCCCTTACACGCATTTGCTACCTGTCTCTGTATCTTACTAATATCTAGGGGAACACGATCCCCGTTCCTCTTGACCACTGTGATCATAGAACCTACCTCTTTTTGTTTGGATGAGATATTTACCTCGGTGCCTGAAGTTCTATAAGGTTTTCCAGCCTAAACGATTCAGGAATAGATTCAATGCCTACAGGACCATGATCACTATAATTAAGCACCCAGATATCATCTATACAGACCATATTATATTCTCTTTGTCTCTCTTTGTCTATATAAGTTTTAATTATTATATTGGAATCACAATATTTTTTGCTCAATTTTAATGTCCAGCCTATCATTAAGGCTCTAGTGAAATCATCATATCTATTTTCTGAAACGATTTCCCATGGTGTAGGCCAGCTTTGGCTATTAAATGGATCAATTTTATGATTTTTTGGTATAAAAGGGGCGGAAACCCAAAGATTACTAACCTCTTGTAGAGGATCTTTAGTATTATCAAATGTTCTTCTAAAATTCAACCAAAAATCTAGTCTTTGGTCTAGGTCCAACTTAAACATTAAACAGTCATTATACTCAATTGGTGATCTAAAAATAAAGCACTACCAGCGCCACCAGCACGACTGTTTGTAGAAGTGCTGATAAAGAATGTAGTGGTATTAGTTATTGTAGCAGCAATACCGGTAAATGTAAATCCGCCTGAAGCCACAGCAGAACCTGTAAGTGCTGTTACCGTTACGTACACAGAATTTAGGCTGGTAGTAGTAGAGTACGTGAATACTGTGCTTGTACCGAACCATGTGCCATCTAAGGTTATAACATCGCCTACTTGGTAGTTAGTTCCACCTGATACCAATGTAACTGTGCTATAAGTACCAGTGCTCAAAACATTATTATTTGTCACATTAAAAGTAGCGCCTGTGCCAGTAGGTGATTTATTCCATAACTTAATTTGATAAAATCTTTTCGAACTGTTGATGCTTGTTATCCAATCTGAATAAGAACTGGCATCATTGGTAAAATAGTTATAATTATCTGTAAAACTTATAGTAGGTACAGCTCCAGAACTAACATATATATCTAGGTTGCCTCTACGATCTACTAGATCACCACCGCTAGCAAAATTATACATATGATACTTGACTGTAACATATTGTGGATTTCCTGTAATTGGCAATAACATCGCTGTAGCAGAAGTATTCGCTGCAACTCTTGTAGTTCTAACCACATCACTTTCTATTGCAGTATTACCTTCTACTAGTTGAACAAAGGTAGAAGTCGTGGCATCAACAGTGGTTAATTCATAATCGTATCTGTAAAAATAATCATTCCTGCTGATATTATTATTTGGTATAAATTTTATTACTGACGTTCCTGTGTCGTTAGTCATAAGATGATCAACGATATTACCAACTTTTACAAAGGTATTATTCATACTGACATGATATGTACCGGTCATTGTAGAAGTAATACCCCCACCTGCGCCTACATAAATTCCATGTCTAAAAATGTTATCAAAATAATTATTTGTTATCTTAGCAAAACGAGGTCCGTAATCAGTAAATCGTCGAGTATCTCCACTTATAGGATCTGTATATGCAGGAGTATCACAAAAAACCACTGCCCTATCTAAATCATAAAAATAATTATTATCAATTGCTATATGATCTATATCATAATTGCTTATAATTCCAGTATATAGTTTTTCAAATTCGCAATTCTCAATAGATATATGTTGTGATTTATCTGCCCCTCTTAATCCTCTCAGTTCTATACCCGCATATGATGTAACACTCACTGTAGTAGTGCTTGTATAAAGTCCTACCATTTTTACATCACGAACATAGCTATGACTAGAACAATTTAATTGAATGAAAGGCTGTCCGGAACTGATGCTTGAACCTTTGTGAATAAGGGTCATTTTCTCTATACCGATATAATCAGGACTAGCCAAAGTATTCACAGGGAAAAAATCTGCTGTGCCAGGATTTGTTTGCGCATCATTACCTACACTAGCAAAAAAACTGACATTGTTATTGGTTTGAATAACAAAAGTGCTATCCTTACCCTCCCCAACAATTTTCGTTTTGCCGGGTATATAAATCCTTTGACTTATTCTATAATCGCCCTTAGGAAAATATAAAACTTTTTCTGTGCCTGTAGAAAGTGATAGATCAGCACTCCAGCGATCTGATAAAAACAAGCTGGTTATAGCAGCTTGAATAGGACCAGAATCATCATTTAGACCATCTCCGGCAGCACCGAAATCTTTTACATTAACGATGTCGTCTAATTTGTTTTGTACTGTTCTAGACCATTCTTCTAATATTGCAGCAGGGACAGGATTGAAAACAGTGGTAGTAGTAGCAATACCAGTTCCGTCTCTAAAGGTATATATACTGCTGGTATTAAGGCCTGTTAGATTACTAGAAGAAGAAAAGAAATTTCTTAAGTCATTTTCTGTAAGAATCCTTACATTGGCATCTCGTGCGCCACCGTCAATTCGTCTAAGGCCAATATAAAGGTTTTCAGTGTCACTGGCCCAGCCAAATTCACCACTGTCTAAAACTGGAACACCAGTTTGGTTTTCCTGTCCGCGACGGACTTGAAGTTTACTGATCTCTACCACAGCCATAGAATTATATCCCCTTATAGGATATTTATCAGTAGAGAAGTTGTTTAAGCTCTTGCCTTTTCTAAGTTATAGAACTCTTCAACCTTGTCTAACCATTTGTTTTGCCAATGTAGATATTCGTCAGGCCATAGATCGAATTGCTGATATTGAAGATCTCTAGAGCACATGAATACATGTCCTTCTCTGATATCTGTGCCATAAACCGTATTATGAGCCATGATATAAGCTACAAGTTGTATTTTGTAGTCGTCAATCCAGGCTTCTTTTTTAGGTTTATTGGTCTGTTTATGATCCATTACCGCAGGATTACCTTTAAACACACCAACAAGGTCAGTGGTTCCACTATAAAGTCCAGGAAAGTATAAGCTCTGTTCCATAGCCCAGACTTCATTTACATGCTTTAGACCATTCTCAATAATTATATCAGCCATCTTGTTGGCTTGAACATGAACTGGATTATTACCGGGTTGGCGTTGTAGACCAGCTATAAATCTTTCCAAGTTTCCGTGCATGGCTGTGCCCACGCCAGCAGCCTCTGTGGTAATCTGCTGAGCCTTTTCATGTCCTATTCTATCACGCCATTCATTTAGTGCAGTCATGTCTTTGGTTGCGCTCAGTATGGTTGTTACACTGGGCAATCTTTCACCGTCTGGTGTTAGATAAACACGTTTACGAGTTACAGGATCATTTATTTGTTTACAATTTTTATATTGAAATCGTTCGACGAAGGGAGGTGGGATATAATTATTCATATTCCTAATAATTATACAGATTAATTTTAAGATGTCAAATTTTTGAGCCGTGAGCAGATCCAATAGTTTTAGCATTACTGCTGGCCATTGCATCTACACTAGGACCCCCACCTTTGGTTAAGTGGGCTAATTTATCTGGATTTTTGAGTAATATAGATCCTTGGTCGGTGATATCAAAAACATCACCAGCTGGATCAATTTTATCTTTGAATTGTTTTAGTGTATCTAAGTCAGTGATACTAATACCTAGATCACGAGCTATATCTTTTATTACACTGAGTGGTAATTCTTTGGCCAGGCCTGATTTACGAGCCTGGCCCTGTCTTACAGCCAAAGCACTTCTAAGAGATCCAACGTCATAAGTTGGATCTTCAAAGAGCTCTACAATTTTCATCTTGCTAGTTTGCTGATAATGCTATGACTTTCTGCCAGTTTGCGAGCAAACTTGCTTTCACGCATTTCACGACCAGCTGCTTCAGCGCCGCCTGCTGCTGCGTCTGCTGCGGCAAACTCATCGCTAGGTGGTTCATTCATCATGTCTGGTTCAGCAGCGTCCATTCCTGGTTCAGACATATCAGCTCCTGGTTCCATGCCCATTGGTTCTGTAGGCATTTGTTCTCCGGCCAGTGCTGCTACTGCGTTACTGATTATTTCACGCTGTTGAGTTAGTAGTTCTAATGTTGCACTTAGAGCTGGGCCTACAGCCTGCTTAAATGCTTCAGCTTCTGCTGGACCAAAATCACTGCGAATCTTATCAGCAAGTTCAATCATTGATTTGGTTTGATATTGGCCTACACGCTGCATCCAACTAGTAAAATCATTTACAATATCACCAGCTGCTGTGATGCTCTTTGCTTTTTCTTCTTCATTTTCACTGAGTAGATAGGCTAAGCTTTCGTTCACTGTGCGAACATTACGCTTGAAGATTAGATTAGATTCTTCTAACTTACCAGCCTTCTTTAATTTTTGACGGACAGCGCCTGCTACACGCTCGCCTGCTGCCTTGCTGCCATACTTCTCGCCTGCTTTCTTGGCGATCTTAGCAAAGTTCTTGCCTGGCTTACCTTCGTCCTTGCCTTCCATTGTGCCGCACTCTTTTAGGCCATGGACTGGACATTTCTTACCTTTTGGTGTGTGATTACACTTGTCATCGGCTTCTTTTAAGCGTCCATCTTTTTCTGCTGATCTTAACATTGCGGCACGATCAGCATAGCTACTACGTTTAACATCTTTAGCGGCTTTCTTTTCACCCGGTGTAGGATTTTTAACGTGCTTTAACGGATCAAACTTTTCTTCTTTTACACCTGGCTCATCCTGCTTGGCGCTCTGTGCCTTGCCCTTGACCAACTTACCTTTGACCTGTGTGGCATGTAGTCTTGCTGCTTGATCACCTTGCTTGCCTTGATGGAAACTGGTAAAGGGAACTTTGCCCTCTGGCGGTTTACTATCATGCTCAGGATTGTCATAGCCTTTGCCTGAAATACGGCGTCCTTCGTCAGCTTTTACATCTTTCTTATTGCCGCCCTTTTGATCTTTACCAGTAGCACCAGCGATTACATCGCCTCTGGTAACTTTATCAAATGGAGGATAATTATTAGCAAGATTGCCGTCGTTAGCACCTTTGGCTTTCTTTGTATATTTAGGTGCGCGAACACCTTTTTTTGCTTCTTCCAAAGCATCAATTTTATCTCTTAATTTTTTAAGGTCTTCGCCTAGCATCTCTTTAATCCTTGTGTTGAGCAATTGTAAAATTGCTTTATCTTTCTGATATGATTCGTTATTGAGTAAATCATTTATACCTGAAGATCCTTCTGCTTGAAAAATTCTTGTACGAAGTTTATTTCTATAATCTTCTAATTGTTCTCTATTATAATGATCAAACTGAAGCTCAACGCCAAATTTTTTGGAAATTGATTCTCTCAGCTTTTTACTATCAATTTTTTTGTTGAAATCTTCGGTTTTCATGATTATTCCAAATTATTTCATTTATTTATACTATTTTCATCAGTTTATCAAATCCTGACGTAATAATATTGTAGTAATATTTCTTCTTTAACCTAGAAGTAGTTAATTTTTCAAACACTATTTCTGCCTGGTCATAATCTTTTCTAGCTCTGGATTTATCATAAAGATGTTTACAATGTTGTTCACTAAAGAGATAATGCCCATAATAATTGTCGTAGAATAAAATATCATGTGTTGTTTTAATACCAAGAGCTAGATTATTAGCCAATATTATAGCAGATTGTGCCAGATTAATTTTTTCATATAAAGATATGCCGTCAATATCTTTGATTAGAAAAAGATCATTTGAATCTTTTTCGATTACATAATTTCCTACCTGAACATTACCATCCTTGGTAGTTCTGGCGGGGACCATACCTTTCTTTTTTAGTTCACGCTTGACATTCTGTTTGATAATAGAAAGCTCATGAACTAGATTAGTTGGAATAGATTTCATATCAAGCAGGTTTAGCTGTGTTGTTTGTATTAGCAGTTTTTATAGACTTCATTATAGAAGCCATTTGTGTAGGTAAACCAGGACGATTAATAGTAGCTTTGGTATAGTCACCTATGGCCTTTTGTTGCTCAGGTGGAAGATTATTGATAGGTTGCTTTTGTTGTATGGCGTCAAAAGCTCTTAAAAAATCATCTGTATTTTTCACATTGATTTGATTTTGTTTTAATAGATTGTCTAGATTTTTTGTAGTTGAGTCTTGTTGTGTGCTAGTAGCGGTCATAGGTTTATCACTGGGTTTTTGACTAACCTGTGATACAGTTCCTACCGGTCCTGTAGTAGAGCCTGAAGTTCCTATGGTTTGTTCGCCTAATAGCTCTTGTATTTTCATGACATTTTCTGTAGAACGACAACTAAAACACCTAACACACTGGCAACTACTGTGCCAGCTGTTCCTATTAAAACTTTAATAGTATTCATGTGGCTTTCTTCTACAGTTTTTTTGAGGCTAGAAACACTGCCCTCAATCGCACTTAATCTATTTTCTATTTCTTTATATCTGACAGCACAAAGTTCTACATGTGCCTCAAGATTTTCTTTTTCAATATCTGTTGGTCCAGACACTTAACTCTCCTAGATATAATACTGCGATGCCTAAAAAATGCCTTTAAGTGCCTTAATGAGTGTATTTTTGTATTCCAAATTCTTTAAATCGAATATGGGCTTTTCAATATTTATCGATTCGGTAAGATTTTGAATAATAGGAACTCCATGTAAATCATTAATTAATAATCCTAATTCATCATAATCGTCCGTGTACACATTACTTCTATCAGTTGAAAATCTAAACGTCCATATAGCCTGTTTTCCCTTGTATTTCGATCCAAATTCTAGGCCTTTTACATCTTTTATTTCCATAACAGGATCTATTGTATAACTTATATTAGAACGTAGTTCTAGGCATTGTTTCAAAGTTATAAAATTTCTCTGCTGGTCATATTCCTTCATACGATCTCTATGAGGACGATTTACGCCAGTTTCTGTTATGTCAATTAGAGTTTGTATTTCTACTGTGTGCATAATTAAATACCTATTTTACGATATTTATAGCACAAAAAAGCGGCCGAAGCCGCTTTTGAATTGCTCATGAGCAAAATTAAGCCAGTGCTGGCCAACCTGCTAGAACAGTTGTTGCTGTATTTGCTACGCTTTGTAAAGAACCTGTAGTTGTACCAGCAGCCTGAACTAATGTCTGTAGATAAGCAGCTAGTGTTTCGTTACCACTTGTACCATCATAGTTATCACTTGGGTAATCACCACCAATCGCAGCTACGGCGATAGGTAATACTGTACCACCTGTTTGTAATGGGGCCATAACTTCAACGCTTACACGAGCTTGAATTGCTTCTAAAGCCTGTACTACTGGGCTCTTAACACCAGCAGTAGTAGCAGCAAGCTTTGCGCTAACGTCTGATGCAAATGTAACTTTGAAAAACTGTAGGCTAACACCATTCTTGAACAAAGGAAGTGCTACAGATTCATTCTTTTTAACTAACTCAGCCATTTTAATTTCTCCTTAATTGGCAAGCATTCCGTGATGCTAATATGTTTATTTATTCCAGTTGTAATAAAAATAACTCATTGCCTAGCTTTTGTTTCTTTCAACTTTCTAATACCTCTAGAAAACTTATTAGGATCCGACCCTTTTATGCTGTTTAATAATCTTCTTTCTAATTCACCTGCGTCAGTTTCATTATAATTTTCTTTTATCAACTGCAACAGATTGATGGCACTATTGATGACATGGGTAGCACGACTTTCTATTATAGCTTCTTTATCACGCTTTGAAGATATACTATTAAGTTCTTCTAATAAGCTTTTAGTAACTTTTTTCAATTTTAGTTCTCCAAAACTATTTATCGCTAGACACTGATTAAAAAAACATTTATAATGTGGCATCGCAACAAAAACTGCGCTAAATATAATCATATACACATATACATATAGGAGAAATATAACAAATGTCTATATCAACTATAATGCTCAATATCCTTGAGCGCCTTGCTGAGATGTTTCCATCTGATTCTTACCAGAGCAGACTGGATCAATATTTAAGCACAAAAAGCATTACAGATGCAGCCACTCTTGAAAATTATATGAAAGAGTATGAATACAAATCCCATAAGGAATAATAAAATGATTACCTATATCTTAGCAGTATTTCACAAAATATTTCTAGTCCTAGAAGCCAGCGGCCGAGCTCGTGCCCGTAGATATATGACCACCCATAATAAAGGAGCATGGCAATGAAAATATTAAAGTTGATTTATGATGTATGGTGCTCTGGACTATTGGCCAGTCACCTAACTCGCCGTGGTAAGTGGCAAAGTGCTGTGAGGTTAATGAACAAATGATTATAACTTCAATAATGATATTTGCTTTTTTATTAATGGTAGTGGCTATTGACGAAATGTTAGAACGTAAACCGGTTTTAGGTGAGGAATGGGATTTTACTAGAATAAATTTTAAGCCAAGATCTATTGACATATATAAATAACACCGTATACTATTATACACACAGGGAGACAACAATGTTTAATCAACCTTTACTGTTTATCGACAGCATGCAGAATGCCAAGCGACAATTTGTAGAAAAATATGTGCGTCATCAAGATATCAAAGCAGACATGATTATCTATATAGATGCACAAACTAAATTTTTGCACTCTGCTATAGAAGCCACAAGCAATATTATATCAACATGTGGCAGAGAAATTTTACATACCAAAGTAGAAAAATTGGTCAATCCTTTTAGCATTGACTGGTTCAAGGCAGGTTGGGATGCCTGGTCTGCGCAAAGTCGTGCAGCACAAAAATCCTAACAATAAAGACATACACACATAAGGAGAAAATGATGTCTAATTCAGATCGTATTTTACCAGAATTAAAAATGCCCGAAGTAAAGTTCAATAAGAACGGATATGAAATCCGCACCGACATCCTAGCCATGGCAAAAGATCTTGTCCAAGCTGAATATACCTACAAATGGCAAGGTTGGGAAAGCTCTGTCAAACGTGACGAAAAGACAGGTCAGATTGTAACATCAGTTGGTATGCCTGAGTTCCCGGGACTAGACAAAGTTCTAGAGACTGCTGAAAAAATGTATCAATTTGTTAATGCTGCAGGCGGCAGAAGATAAACCTATCTCATAGAGATTTAAAGGGCCATAAGGCCCTTTTTTTACCACATTATTAATTTAGGTAGTAAGATTAATAAACCAAATAGGAATAATAAAACAGCCCAATATTCGCGATAGTCGAGCTCAGTTTGAAGTCTTTCCAAATCTTCTGGGCCCAGGGCTTGTCTTACCTGCTTGCTAATTCCGTCTTTGGTTGAAAATAAAATTAAAATGGCATACGTAATAAAAATTACTGCTATGGTATTTAGAAACATCGTTATCCTTTTTTACTACGCCCCTGTCTCATATTGATCTGCCAGTGTGCCAACTGCTTTTTTCTTGGACTGGCTGAGTCACTGGATCTAATCTTTTTTAGTTGTGCTATTGTAATACCTTTTTTTATGCCGTGTCTACCACTATCACCTTTATCCTGTGGATTCTTACCATCAGCAAAGTTTTCTCCTACCTTTCTAGGATCTTCTGCTGTGCCACCATCTATTACATCAGTGACTTCACGCTTGGGTAGGCTGTTCAAGGCGTGTATCTGCATTAAATCCAAATCTTTAAAACTGGGTTCTATTTTCATAGCGTGCTGAACAGCAGTCTCCCTATTTGGGGCCCTAACCTTAACTGCCACAGTAGGTGTATCTTTATCTACATTATATACATAGAAAATAGGCATAAAACTACCGTGTTGTGGCTGTTGAGCACTGGACCATTTTTCAGGTGCAGCACCTTTCCCTATGACAAACACGAACCCATTATCACTGTTATTTCTATACAATGGATCCTTTTGTATTTCATCAAATGGTATAACGTGCCATCCTACCTGCTTGGCCACACGTTTAGTCAGTGTATCATACATTCTTGCTCTAGACTGCTCTTTTGCTGTGAAGAATAATCGATCTGGTTTATACATTTCCACGAAATCTTTACAGGCCTGTATAACCGTGGCAAAAATCACATTAGCGTTGCCACCACCTGTTATATCATAACTATCGCCTACTTTAAATTGAACTTCGTATTCTTTACGATTTCTTTGTGGAAATTCCCCGAATTCTACTTCTAATTCTACATCTTCTTTGTTGCCATATTGATCAGTCACTGTGACATAACCTCTGGCAGCAATATAATCACTACCCTCTGCCCAATCAAGATCTATGGCTAATTTAGGGTCCAAAAGTTCCTTTAAATTTTGACTTTGATTTTTTATTAGAGTTTTAGTTGTTGGGTTTAATTGCCAACCTGGAAAAAATTTCTCCAAGTAGCGTGAATTAAAAAATCTATCATACATTACCTGTTGTCTCTCATTGTCTCCTTTTATTATAATTTGTGCTACATTAGGATTCAATTGAGTAATAAACTTTTGTATGGCCTTGATCACAGTGGAATAGATTTGAAATTGATTTTGATTATCACCAGTTAGGTTAGTGTCAATATCGTCAACGTCCCAACCGTTTTTATCTTGCCTACCAAACGCTACATTTAGGGTTGGAACCTTTTTCTTAGAGCCCGGCATTGCCTGGTCTTTTACAGTGAGCACAATTAGAAATACCTGCTTATCTACTTTGAATTTAAAAACTTTGTAGGTAATTTGCTTGGATCTAAAATCAACGTTGACCATGTCTCTAGGTTCTGTTACTTTATATTGTGTAGTTCCTAGTTCTTTTAAATTTTGCTCGTGATGTTTTACACCTAACTTACTCCCTAACATATTAAGGCTCATCAAGTATTTCTTTTGACTGCTGGCTGCTCGAGCAGAATCCCAGTCGCTCTTATCACCTGAATAGTTTTCATAGTTGTCAGCATATTTGACCATCATGGCCAAAGGGTTGCCGCTGTTGATAATGTTTTCTATATTTTGACGATAGGTCAATGTCTTGTTCTTTGTCAGCAGGCTCACTGCTTCAATGACCTGTGGTGAAAAGTCTAACTTGCCTAATTCATCTATACTTATATTAGTATCTTCTACCACATCATGTAAGAAGGCAACCTTTACAGCATCACTATTAAACTTGTTGCCAAAGATCTTTTTGCCTGTCATGGCTACAGCACGAGGATGGGTCCAATAGGGCAGTTTGCCATAGAGTTGATCACCATGTGCCTGTTTGATAAAGGCCAGCGTTTGATTAATATTAAGTTCGTCTAGTTTAAAACCTTCTTCCAATTTGTCTAACACAGCCTTGGCGGGCACAATTTTTCTAGTGTCACTGGGTTTGTCAATGTCTTTTAGTTTAAGTCCAAGTCTTTTAAGGTATGGCAGCAGTCTATGTTCTTCATCTTCACTGCCAAAGGCAATCACAGTGCTGGGACCACCTCGTCCAAATGCTTGAGGATTGGCATCATCTAGATCACTTATTACCATGCCTAGTTTATACCAATCATAGGGATCACTAACATCTACCGAAGTAGTGCCTGCTGGAAAAGGTATAGGATCTCCTGGATCTTGTTCTACATCTTCTGTTTTCTTACGACCTTGACAGTGAGCACGCTGACTGAACCCTTTGGGATTGGCGCAATTGATACTCTTTTTATACTTCATTGACCATTTTTCCATTAGGCCAAGACTGGCCATATAGTCTCTGAAATTATTTTCTCTATCTTCAAGTCCGTTTAGTCCACCATTGATAATCTTTGTAACACGAGTAGTATCTGAAAAGTCTTTGACCAAAGGTTTCACACGATCAGTCCAATACCATACTGCTATACGTGCTGCTATATCTGGCTGTGCTGCTAGGTCTGGTTTCTTAACTAACCTATCATCACCAAATATGTCACGACTGGCCTGTGTATAGTTTTCTCTGCCTGTTAATTGTATAAAGCCACGACCTCTAAATTGTAGTCCGTCACCCTTGAATTTGTTTCCTAATTTATTAGCTAATTTAGGGTTATGTTTTGGATCATATTTGTTGAAGTAGGTCGATTTACCTAACTCCTTCATCTTCTTAAAGTCAAGACTTTCATGTTCCATTTGTGCCAAAAACTGTGCTAGTTCTACGCCTTTAATACCATTAGCCTTGGCTACTTTTAACAAAGGGGTCGCTTTAGCTGGTAAAGGTTTAGCTGCTGCTGGTTTTGTCGCTGCGGGTTTGGCCATAGGTTTCTTAGCCATTTGAACACGGTGTTGCTGCTGTGCCTTTTGTAGGTCTTGTGGTAGGTTACCACTGGCTACATCTTTGGGACCACCTAACATGCCTAGACCTATTAGTCCAGCAGCAGCCAAACCTTTGAGACTTTCATCAGTGACATCAATATCTTCCATAACAGGTTTACTGCGAAGATAGTCAGGATAGGTTTTGTTAAAATGACGCATGATGATACCAGCCATGGCATTGGCTTGGTTTTCAATAGGACTACCAGTCTCGCCGCTGCGATCATCCAGCATGTGTTCAGTGTCTTGTTTGTAGTGAGTTAATTCATGTGCTATGGTTCTAAAGATGTCATTAGGATGACGACCACTTAGGCCTACATACAATTTATTTTCACCGTTGACATACATACCGAAGGTAGGTTGTTGAGGATGATCTAAAAATGCTTCAAAGTGAAATTCAGGCAGAGATTTTAGATTGAGAATTTCTATAGCAATAGGTAGGAATCTAGCAAACATCTCTTTGAATTGATGTTGATGATCAACTCTGCTGCCTTCTTTGATGTCTTCTAATCGCATGATCTTATATTTATTAAAAAGAAAGGCTGCGTATAGCAGCCTTCTTTTCTATGCTTATGCTTTTAAGCTTGAGCTTCTGTCCAACCAATACGAGCAATAATACTGTTAGTTGTAACACCACCAGTATTTTGAGCACATAGTGTTAGAATGTCCGGACCATCTGGGTACTTGTTTAAATCACTAGCTGGATGACTTAGAGCAGCACCACCACCTAATATACTATTACCTAGGTCACGTACAACAGACAGGTCTAGTACGTTAACACCAGGTGCTGTGAAAGCACCAAAGCAAATCTCACCACCTGACACGGAATTGTTACTTGCGTGGTAATTCACTTGAGCTAGGCTTGAACCACCAGCGCTAGTAAAACTAGTAGCAGTACCACCAGTAATCCTAGCATTTAAACGTCCTGTAATTAGAAAGTTTGTACCAGAAGTTTGGATACCAGCTGAACGTAAAACCAATTGCATCCTATTGACAAGTTCTCTAGCACCAATAACACCAGTTAAACCACTGTCTACACTTGGGCTAATACGTATGCTCAATAATGGAACGAGTACACTTGCGCCAATGTTTGAGTAGGCTGTGGTCATACCTGCGATAAACACGATAGATTTATCATCATCAAACCTACCATCCATCATCACAGAACTACCCCAGTGACTGATTGTATTACTACATTGTGGACTAAAATAACTCACTGAGTGAGGTGCTGTAGCACTAAATGTAAATGTCTGTGCTGTAGTAGCACCACCTCCACTTGCTAGGCCTTGAGGACCTGTAAGGTTTGTTAATGCTCTGGTCAATGTAGTAAATGTTGTAGCTGTTTTTCCAGTATAACTAATATATTCGATAGCAGCGCCTGTATTACCACTGGCGTTGATGATCAATGTTCCACTATTTGGGAAACCTGTTGTGCTTGCTACTGTGATTGTGCCTGTTTCTGAGTTACTTAACGTGGCTGCTAATTTTGTTACGGGCGCAATTGTTGAAACTTCATAACGAGCTGGTAAGTTACCAGTACGCATGTAAGCCTCTGTCATGTTATTACCGTGTGCTAGCCTATGTGCGTATGCTACTGTACCGCGTTGTGTTCTAAATCCCCAACGAATAGCACCAGCACCGTACCATGTATAGTCAATATACCACATCTGCATCTTATTGATATCAATATTGAAACCAGATTCTCCAGTTCCATCCATCTTATCAATATTCCATGTGTTTTGTTGCATACGTAGAGTATCAGTTCTACTGATAATTAACTGCGTCGGAGGAACAATAGCAGTACCACGGTAATCTGGGTAAATTGTCATCGCTGTATCACTTTCAATACTGACTACAGTATAGCTCATACCACGTACTACAATAAAATCACCAGGACTCAACTGACTTGACCATTTACTGTTAACACCAGTTACTGACTGTTCACCTGTACCTAAAGCACTTACATAACCAGAAAGTTGATTTGTACTTGAACGGCGGCAGGCAAATAGTGCTTGACCATCGTATTCAAAGAAAAATCCATTCTGGTTATCAAACATACCTAGACGAATGAATGATCCAAACCATGTATTAGGCTGTACAGTCGGACTACCTGTGGCAGGACTAGCACTTGGTGTTGATAAGGCAGTGTAGCTAAATGTTGTAGCAGTTAAAAATGTAACATTGAATGTTCCGTTATATGCTGATTCATTACAGCCACTAACACGAATGTTAGCACCTGTAAATAAATTATGTGGAAACTTGGTTGTTACAGTAACAGTAGAACCTGACGATGTTACGTTATCAACAATAAACGGTGAAGTCATATTAGATCCAGTTGAGAACTGAATGCCTTTACCAGATTGATAACGGAAATAACGACGTGTTTGACGAATTAACTGATTGCCGTGATAAGGAACACCAGCAGTAAAATACACACCACCGTCAAATGGTCTATGAATAGCACTACCCCATGGACGAACATAGAGTGTACCACCACTGAAGTTTAGTGTAGTAGCTACACCTGAAGCACCTGAATAACCTGTACCAGGTTGGTTAACCTGTACACCGTTCACCGCACCAACTAAAGAACCAGTAGCTGATGGAATAATAGCTGTAACTTTAACACGAGCATTACCGCCACCACCGGAAATTGTAGCAATGTCACCCACTGCATATAGTGTACCAGCAGCGTTCACTGCCACAGCAATAATACGACCTGAAGCATCTACTGTGGTATTAACAGTCAAACCACTACCAGAGGCTTGGGCTGTAATAGTACCTGTTGGATCTGCAATAGTGTCATAGATAAATGTGTTAGTTGTAGGTGTACGACGAACAAACCAAGCACCATTTGGTGGATTACTAGAAGCTGTTGTGTTACAGACAAAGATCGCATCACCTACAGACAATCCATGATTATCTTTAGTTGTTACAGTAACTTCGTTCAATGCTGATCTGACAAAGGAACCACCACCTGTGGTTGTTACAGCCACCCCTGCGCCAGTATATGGAATCGCATTGAATACATATGTTTTAGTTTGATCGAAAATAATACCGTTGGTTACGTTTGCTCCTGCGTTATATGTAAAGTTAACGTTAGTACTAACTGACGCAATGATAAAGTAACCATTAGCATTAGGATCAATTGTATCTTGAATATAAATTGGGTTACCCGCGATAATACCAGTAGTGTTTGCTAGTAGCACTGTAACTACTCTTGTACCGTTACCTGAAACAGAAGTGATAGTAACAGGTGCTGTAGGGTCATAAAAACCACTTGGTCTATTATTCATTAGATTCAATGTTTCCCACTTGGTTGGCTGCACTCCATATTCGAAGTCAGTATCAATCAAACTCTGTGGTGTTGAAACACGTAATTTCTGAACAGGATCAATGTACACTTCAGCTGGCATAAATGTTTCATTGGTTTCTTCTACCAAAATGGCCAGCTTGTCTGTGCTGCTCATTGAGCTTGTGTTATAGTTGAGAACGATTGTAGTTGTTTCGACGTTGGCAACAATACTAGTTGTAAATGTTGTTGCTCTTAGTGCCGAATCTGCGAAGTTATAGATTACCGTGTTAGTTGTAACATTAGTAATCAAAACCAGTTGTTCACGACGCAGGAATCTATTTTGTAATACAATTGTATTTGATCCTGGTGTAAATGTATAACTTTCTTGAATTATATGCTTGGCCATTTTTTAATTATTCCTCATTATTCTGGGTTGACTGGGCTTGCGTCAACATCTACAGGAGTCCCTGCTACAGGATTAAGCCATGGAATTCCATTAACATCTAATTTTGTTTTACTCACAAAAATAATTTTTCCGTTCACCTGAGTAACATAATCGTCGCCGTCTACAGTAAGTCTAGCACATCTTTCTAGTGCCTCATTTACGGTAAATCCTGCTACTTCATAAAAATGTCCATGTCCAGGAAACATTTTGTCTAATTCTTCAAACATGCTTAGATCCTTTCATTTATTTAGCATTTCTGTCTATTTAGCTCCAGAACTGTATGGGTTCTACTCTTCTGGCGCTAGGATCTGTAACTCCAGTTTGGCCCTTAGCAGTATCACCAACCATATATTTATTAATGATTCCGGTAGCACTATCATAGGACAGCACGCTGACATCATCAACCAAATTGCTGTAGGTAAATTCTAATTCTGCTCTGTGCTCGTAATTTGGTGCCAGGCTTACAAAGAATAAGTTTTCTCTGATATTTGTAGGTTTGCTTGTCGGTCTAACTGTAGCACTTGGGTATACTGGTACGCTCAAGCTGGCTAGACTAACACTGCCTGGCGCAAACCTAAAGTCTCTGTAAGAATAATTTTTAACATAGGTTACACTACTTCTAGTCGCTGCGGTTAAAACCACTTTCACACTTTGGCCAATGCTATTAATTACACTGATATAACTACCCACATAATAAGGCTGTAGTACCTGTTGACCAAATGTCAATGTTATTGGATAACTAGAGGCAGTTGAAACTATCTGCATGTTGCTGATACCAGGTAAGAACCCTGGATTATTAATCACTACGTTTCCAATATTGCCTTCTAAAGCTATAAATTGTCGTTGATATCCGGTGTTAAGGTCTTGTAGGTAAAACTCTGACCCTGTAGGGAATAGGGGTGTTATATCATTACCAGCATTATAAAATATTTGAACAGTGTCAGTTCTAACATAGGTTTGAGTAATTATGTCTTGGTCAAAGGCATATACTGTGGTAAAGTTATCTGCCCACTCTTGACTATATCCTGTAACTGTTCTTCCTAGATCTGTATGTGAAGTTATAGTGATATATGGTCCAGTAACTTCACCTATGTTTTCATAGTTGGTAAGTTTAGACACTGACAGGTTATCTCTCACAGACACTAGGTTAGGTACTATACGTCTTTCGGCCAACTTACCATAGACAATGGTTGAACTATCAGCTCTTACTGTGATAGCACTTCTTAGCTTGCCAACTATTCTACGATCATCTTGAACACTACGTGCAGTCAATTTAATCTTAGTACTTGCCACCGAAACTCTATTATCTACTGCGATGATTTTGATAGGTTGTAGGATTTTTCCTACATCAAAACGTAAAACGTCACCCTTTATGATGGTACTGTCTTTTCTTATTCCAGAGCCGCTATCTAATAAAGTCTGTAGACTAGCAACTGGTGGTCCTTTAGTAGCCCTTAAACCTGGACTTCTGTCAAAGTAATACAGATTTTCTTTGGCGGATTGGGGAGACACAGTGGTTACAACCATACTCTGTGGATAAAGCACAGATTCAACCAATTCTACAAAAGTACCAGCTGTTGGGAAGGTCACAGTAGGTTGATTTATAATAACATATCCAACTGCAGCTTCTGTAACTGTAGTAATGTAATTTAGATTAATGCTGTCATTACGAATTCTTATAGATCTACCAGCAGGAAATGGTACACCTACAATAGTATTGAAACTTAGCTTCTTAGTAGATACAGAACCTGTAGAATATGTTAGTAGGTCACGATCATATTCATACCAGGTAGGAATGTCATATATTTCCCTAGTATTTGATGTTTGATCTAGCAATACATGACTGAAATCTCCAGGTATTCTACTACTATAGAAAGTACTGAGTTTAGGATCGTATTTCAGTATTGTAGTAGGTTGATGAAGAACCCGATCAATGTTATAATCAATACCCCTTAATGGATTGTACAAACTGCTGGCTAGTGCCTGCTTAGGAGTAGTAGGCTGGAATAAAATACCATTGGTCAATACAATCTTATTAGCTTCACTTTGTGGATAGTAAGCATAGCTGACATTTACAATTGTCATACCATTAACTTCTACTGGCATACCTGCTACAGTATTAAATGTCACTGTATAATAATCAGTTGCCAACAGGTAAACCACACTAGTAAAGGTACCTAAGGTTAACTTGGCATAGTTTGTTGGATAAAACAATAATTTTGGATCATAGATCTTATTATATGGATTATTGATATAGAGTGTAGTTGTTACTCCACGACTTAATATCCCTGTAACAAAAACATCTTTATCATAGGTAATATATTCTAAAGAATTATTTTGATAGGTTGAGTCTGATACAATTCCATAATAAGGATCTAATATGAATCCCGGGTTATCATAATTTTGTAAACTAAAGCTAGATAATTTTATTCCAGAAACAGCCTCTCCAAGTCTTTGTGACGCTTGAGTTAAATTACCAATTAGATTATCGAAGTTCTGTACACTATATGAATAATTATCTGTATCAATAGTTGTATTAATGCCAAAGAACAATCTTGTTCCTGAAACATCTGGAAGATCACCGGTATTAGAAACTGTGATAGAATAATTAGTAGCAGATACAATACTGTAAATTCTGTCAAATCCATTATTGCTATTGACTATTCTTACAGTGTTATTTGGATTTATATAGTATCCTGTGGCATAAAAGTCATAGGTAATAAACGAACTTGTGGTATAGGTCTGTAACAATACTTCTTGATCGTAGGTATATACAGTTACAAAATTATCACTGATAGAATCTGTTACAGCGATAGGTTCATAACCTTGATTAGGATATACAATAGTGGAAGTAGATGAAACAGAGGTTAAAGTTTTAATTTTATAGAAAGGATCACTTTCTCTTAACACCTTATCTAACGGATTTAGTGTAATACCGTTATAACCTTTTATACCCAATGTAATGAGCTGAAGTTTTGGTATACTAGAAATAGCGGCTATATTCTCCACTCTTCCGGTATCATTGTAAGTAATAACATCGGTAATTGTTGGATAGCCAAAGTAAATTTGCATTTCACTTATAGCAGGCAAACTACTTGTTGTTACGAAGGTAGTTTGTGAATTAGTGACTGTTATAGCATTAAAATCTTGTGTATATCCTGTGAAATTTTTCACCAACCTAATGTAATTACTAGTTATGGCCTGATCATTATCGTAGAATAATGTCACTGTGCTGGTAGTTATCGGAACGAAGATACTGATATCATTATCATAGATATAATCGTTCACAACATTATTGGTAAATTCATTTGATCTGCCATTAACTGATACTGGATTAGTGATATAGATAACCGTGCTTGTACCATATACAGCAGATTGTACAGTAGGATTAATATCTCTAGCGCCAACAATAGGAGCAGTCTGCTTGCCAATTATGATTTCACTTCTACCATAACTACTAGGACTTAATAGGCTCCAAAATAAATGTTGCTGAGGTGTTATAGGTGCTAAATTAGTTACGATACTTGATTGGGTAAGTAAGTTACCGGTGACAGGCACACGTTTTACATCAGTGTAGCTAGCAGTGTCAATACTGATGTTGTCTGCGAAGTAGATGAACCCTCCAGAAACTGGTGGAAGTCCTAGAGGTGCATTAACTGTAATTTGATTTGGTATAGAATTGGTCACAGTCAATACAGCACTTGTATAATTTCCTTTTACAATCCTAACTTTGTTTAGAGGATTTTGATAAACGTTGCCATAGAAGTTTAATTGATAACTTGTGGTAGTAATGGCTGTTATAGGCAATAAAGTATTTTCGTTTATGTACCAATTTACTATGTCCATCGATTGGCTCGTTGGAAGTTGCGCAACAATTTCATAGCCCGGATTTAAGAAAGTAAGGGCAGTTGACGTTACAGTAATTGGACTAGACAGACTATTATTAATGTCTGTTATTTTAACTTCTATAGGTCTATATACCAGCTTGTTAAAAAATGCCGCAGTTTTATTTCTATCGATTAATTCGGTTAATGACTTACCCTGTGCTGGAAAAGTTTGACCATACTTTCCAGGTGCTAACAGGGACCAATATAGAGCTTCCTTTTGATTTCTCGGTTCAAAAATAGTCTTATAGCTGTCACTTGTTTCAATACCTGCAATCTTCTGTACATCATCTGAATATGTGCTGACTGCTGTAGTACTTGTAAAGTTTAGATATATAGTAGTACCGCTTATTTCAGGTAGTAATCCAGGTCTTGTTACAGTTAAGGTACTGGTAGTAAATCCAACGATTGCCGCAGTTTGCCCAATTTTTGTATTTTCGTTAAAAATGTAGATAGTAGAATTTTTTATTAACGGTATTAAATTAGTACCTGTAGCAAAGCTATAGGTAATGGTGCTTGTAGTGATTGGAGTAAATGTTATAGTATCGTAATCATAGATGTACCAATTGACCACATTATCATTAACTAGATCAGTCTGACCAGTTAGGGCTAATGGATATACTGCACCTGTAGGCGTTTGATAAACTGTACTTGTAGTTCTAAAAGTTATAGTCGATCTAATTTCTTTTAGAATACTAATATCTCTATATTTTTCAATACGCACAGGACTTCGTCCCTGTCCATACACAGCAATATCTTGTGTGGTGCTTTGAGCAAAGTAAATTCTAGAATTAATTACTACTGGGAAATTACCTGGGTCAGCGAATTCAATGTAGGTATCAGTGGCGCTAGTCAAAGAAATAATGCTTTGATATTCATATCCATCATGTGCGATCTTAATCTTATTGACAGGATTAATGTAAGTCGAAGACTCGAAAGCCAAACGTATAGTGCTGCTGGTATTTTGAGTTACATATAAGATATCCTCATCATTATAGTACCATGTCACTGCTGTGGTTGTATTTGTGGGATATTGATTTAATATCGGCGTGCCACTGCCTGGGAATACCAAAGAACTAGTCGAAGTAACTGTTGTCAGTGTTTGAAAAACTCTATCAATATCAACAACTTCAGGTAAAGTCATTAATGCTCTAACAGATTTTGGTCTTACAGCGGCCATTGCTGCTATTAATGTAACCTTGTTGTTGTCAGTATATATCGGTGTGGAAGAAATTGATGTCTGTCCAAATAAGAAGTATAAATCACTGATCGCAGGAAAATCACCCAAAGGCGGAGTAAAGGTAATCGTTCTATTTGTAGAACTACTGATGTTGATATCTTGGCTATACCCGTTATTAGGATTTACCAGCCTAATCTTGTTCAATGGATTTATATAAACAGTCGGGTAGAAGCTGAGTGTAATAGTAGCAGTAACAATTCTATTACCTATAAATCTATCTGTTTCGAATATATATTGGCTCACTACATTATTAGTATATTCTGTGCTTCTAGCTGTGATATAAATTGGATTACCAATGTAAACTATGTCCGAAGAAGTTGTAACTGAAATCAATGATCTAGCAGGATATGAACTGTCCGCAACAACCTTTAGCCCCTGCTTGACATAATTTGCCACAGGAGTATTTTGGGTAGCCAGTTGATTACGCTGGAATGGTATTCCCTTTACACCAAGTCTATGATAAAAGAATGGACTTTGATTTGAGTAACTTAATTGACTTGTGGTTGTTGTAATGTTATTAACTATATCGTAATTGCCTATTGTCACAGCAGAAGATTGTGTGGTATAGTAATAAAAATACATTCCGGTGATTTCTGGGAAATTACCTGGATTAACAAAAGTGGCTAATCTTGTGGTAGCAGATGTGAGACTGAACGATGAGACATAACCTAGACCATTATGTATAATTACACTGTTTCCGACTTGAGCAGCACTGACAGCATCGAAGGTTATGGTGATATTATTTGATGTTGTAAACGTTAAGAATTCAGTATCATAGATATAGGTATTGACGAAATTATTTGATCTAGATCTTATTCCGGTAACAGGAATAGCACCACTTATCCTTATTGGTGTAAACACAGTTTGACTGGTTTGTCTTACAGTAATTCTAGGAGTGCTAGGATCCTTAACAACAATGCCGGTCCAAAGTTTAGCCACAGGAGTAGCTATCTTAATCTCAGAGTATACAGCAGTGTCTATTGTAGAAGTCTGGGCAAATAATATTCTTCCCTCACTTACAATACCAAAATTCGCAGCTTCAAAAGTTATATACGAACTTGTGGCAGATGTTAGGTTGTATACCGATGATTCCCAGTTTGGATTAACAATCTTAATCTTATTGTCAGTATTAATGTAGGTGGTGGTGTTAAAGAACAGAGTAACTGTTGAAGTAGATGCTAACTGCGTAATAGGTAATAGATCATTATCATAGATATAGTAAGAGACTACATCACTGGTATACTGTGCTGCCTGGTTAGTGATAGGAATACCTATGTTAGGAAATACCAATGTACTTGTTGTAGTGACAGTGTTTAAATTTTTAAACTGGTTTGAGATATCCGCTATATTAGAAACTACAGGGCTCAGTATTTGATTTTTATTGGTCAATGCTCTAGGATTACCTACATTAGGTACCCTATTATAATCTAGGTAAATCGGTGTATTAGTGCTCACACTAACTCCAAAATAAACAACTAGATCTAATATATCTGGCAAAGGAATAGCTGGTATTGTAATGCTATTTTGACTTGTGCTTAGAGCTGTAATTTCAAAACTATAACCTAAACTTGGACTTTGTATTTTTACCAAGTTAGTAACTAATTGAGTGTTCTTATCAAAGAACAATGTTATGGCACTGATTGTTCTAGACTCTCTAGGTAAAATATTATTGTCAAAGATGTAATCTCTCACAATATTATAATTAAACAAACCACTTCTAGCAGTTACTGGAACAGAGGCGTTTGGATAGGTAATATTTGTAGAAGTTGACAGCCCTGTTAATTGTCTAGTGGCATAACTATTATCGGCTCTAAGTTGATTCACAGTACGTAGAGATTCGATTCTTGGATTATATGTTATAGGTGTGATCTCTGTAGTATAAACAAATGATCTGCGACCAGCTCTTGATGGTTGTAACAGGCTCTTAAAGTAGGCTTCTCTTACATTGGCTCCGTTGATAACATTTGGTCTAACTTGCCCTTCGCTCATTAGACTAGGCTGATATAGAGCAATACTGCTGATGCTGTCATTGTATGAAATTGTAGCTGTTGAACTAATCCAATTAAAGTCAATATACAGTTCAGAAACACTTGGGAAATTACTGGTTGAAGCAAATGTCACTGTGCGTTCACTACTGGTTAATACAGTATGAATTGTTCTGTATCCGCTGTTAACATTAGTCACTGCGATTTTATCGGTAATTTGTCTAAATCCTGGATAGGTAAATTGTAGCGTTATAGCATTGAAGCTGCTTACCGTTATTATATCTCTATCAAAAGTATACACCGATACAAAGTCACTGATATTAGCTGTGCTAGTTGTAAAACTTAAGATTTCATTGTCACGTACATATATACTAGGAATAAAATTATTTCGAGACTGAATTATTCCTGTTATTGGAATGCTGGATCTCTGTGTTACAGGAGTTACAAATGTTGTTAGTGTTGATTTAGTGATAATCGGTCTGGATGGATCCTGTAATTTTATACCTTGTGGCTTAATAATATCATAGGTGATAGGTCTAGATGAGACTGTATAGATAGCCGTGTCGATATACGAGTTTTCGGCAAAAAATATTGTGGGGTCTGATATAATAGGGAATGATCCCACAATGTTAAAGCTAACACTGGTATTAGTAGCACTGGTTAAATTTATTACACTAGGATAGGTATATTCTTTATTACCTAATCTTATTTGATTGGTATTGTTAATATAATCAGTTGGTGTAAAGAATAGAGTAATATTACCAGGTTGACTAATTGTAGTCAGTGGGAACAGATCATTATCATATGTATAGTAAGTTACATAGTCACTGGTGTAGGTAGCAGGTATATGACTTGTATGTATTCCATAATTTGGAAAAACCTGTGTAGCAGTAGTTGTTACAGTAGTCAGTGTTTGTTTTTGGTTATATACTTCTTTAACTTCAGGAACAAAACTTAGAATCCTATAGTTCTTGGTTAAGAATCTAGGACCAGTAACCAACGGTATTCTATTATTATCTAAGTAAATTGGTGTGCTAGAAATACTGTTGAACCCAAACTGAATAAACATATTGCTTATTGATGGGAAGTTAGGTTCATAGGCTATGGTAACTGATTTTTTCCCATCTTCGTAATTAGTAAATGCTAGTACAGTAGGTGTTGCTTCATAACCTGTATTAGTCTTGTATAGTTTGATTATGTTGCTAGGATTTGGTCCGTTTAATGTATAAAATAATGTAATGTTTTCTCGTATGACCGATCTAATCCATATATCTCTGTCGAAGGTATAAAGATTAACAGTATTATATTGAACTGTGTCTAATACAGATGTAGACCTTATTATATTACTATCAAACGTATATTCTGATACAATGTTATAGACATCAAAATTGTTTCTAGCTATGATTTCAATGCCAGGTCCAGGATAACTTATTGTGGCGGTAGATGTTACAGTGCTTAGAGTTCTAACTGGATAACTTATTTCTCCAATTAATTTTATGCCTTGACGAGTAACAGCATATTCTGGACGACGCTCTACTGCTTTAACCTGTACAGTCTGTTTGGACAAAGATTCCACATAGATGCCACTTCTTGACATTGTATAAGTTGCTGTAGCAATACTACTGGTTCTTTGGAACGATACCTGAGGTTCACTAATCACTGGAAAATTAACGTAAGTAAAAGTGATTGCAGTCGTTGACACATTTGTAGGAGTAAGAATAGCTTGCCATTCGTTAGTTCCGTTGCTTAACCTAATCACATTGTTTTCATTCAAATTAGTCACTATATCTAAGTGAGTTTGGAAATTTAAAACAACGGTTGATGTAGAGGCCAACGGAGTGATTACAAAAATATCACTATCATTGATATAGGTGGAAACATAATCACTTGTGTAACTTGCCGGAGCAGGTAATAATCCATAATTACCGCTATATGATATAACACTACTAGCAGTAGAACCAGTCCAAGTTTTGCGCAGATCCATTGGTACATCAATGGCCTGAACTACTGGGGTTAATATTTGATTTTTCTGTCTAATATATCTCTGTAAAGGTACATAACCAATTTGGTTACTATCAGTATAAATTGGAGTATTATTTTGAATAGCAATACCAAACGATAAAAATATAGGAGTTGCGCTGACTTCAGGGAATCCTATACTTACTGGTAATTTTATATAAGGTGGAAGACCGCTAACACCAGCATGGAAACTGATTATGTTACTTTCAAATGAGTAACCTGTATCGGCACGCTCAATTTTTACCTTATCATAGTTAAGAGTAGGAACAATGTTTTGATAGTAAACATCTATAGTAGGACTGATAATAGTTTGAGTAACAATTATATCTCTTTCAAATGTGTACAGGCTTACAATATTGTTCGTGAATTTATTGCCTATAGCGGTAACTTGCGCCACTCTTGAACTATGATAGACAATTGAGGTAGAAGTGGTTATACCTGTTAGAGTTCTATTGAAATTTTGACTTACTACAGTTGACCCTATACTGATCTTTATAGAAGACTTAGCTACCTGAGTAGAAATTTGTGTAGGAGCAATTACCTTCGCAGCAGTGGTTAGCCTATCTCTATATGTAGGCAAGCTCATAACCATTGTTGTAGCACTGGTTTCGATTCTTCTTACACTAGGAGATCTCACAGGTAGATTAGATTGTGTAAGAATCGGTATGCGATTATAATTACTGAAGCTTGCCGAATCGCTTGTTGTTACTACACCAAATTCTAAAAATAGGTTACTTATAGATGGGAATGTACTATATGGATTAGGATTCAGCAGGTCAACTGATCTAGATGTAACATTAAAAATTGTAAAGGTGTTGCTGTATCCTGTAATCTGGTTACTAACTCTAACGATGTTGTTAGGATTAATTACTATGGTATTCTTATTAAAATACAAGGTTATAACTGATCTGTCTAGGAATATATTGGTTCTTGAATATAATTCTAAATCATAAGTGTATATATTCACACTGTTGTATTGAATTCGATCTGCATTGGGTGTAGCGTATTGATTGCTATCTAATAGATATGTTGAATTGAACAGTATATAAGAACCAACAAATATATCTCTATCAAAGATGTATTGGTTAACTGTGTTATTGGTATATTCTTGACTACGACCTGTTATTTCAATCCTGCCATTAGGATATACAATAGTAGAACTTGTTTGGACAGATGTAACTGTTCTACTAGCATACCATGAATCTGGTTTGACTACAATACTACTTGATAACTTAGGTAAAGGCCCTAATCTACTTGTTTCACTGGCGTAAAATATGTTACTGGTATAACCTTTTCTAATACCAGGGGCCATTCTAGCCAGCAAATAATTGTAAATGGCATACCCCTTGTTATCAATTGTGAAATTATCAGTAAATTGATTGGCTAGAGTAGCTGGATATCTAGAAATAGTTAGATTGTTAGCACCGGGAAACTGTTTTATATCTTGAATTGTAACTCCATATACGGTACTGCTCACTACCGTTGCTGTAGTAATTTGGTTAAGACCATACTTTAACCTTATCATACTACCAGCTGGGAATGTATTGAAATCTCTCCTATCAAAATCATAGGTAACGAGGTTAGTACCTGTAAATGCTGATATCACTGACCTTGTAAATATTTCATTGTCATAGATATAATTTTGTACAGCATTGTATTGTATTCTATCAGCTCTGGCATTATTGGTAATAATATTATCATCAAAAATATAGGAATTAATAATATTATAAGGATTACGCAGATCAGGTGTAGGTATTAATATTGGTTCAGCCGCAGACCTTCCTGTAGTTTGTACAGGGTAATCTCCCTCTAATCTCGAATCACGATAAAAATCTAGACCGTCACTGGTTGTTTTATGTAAAGTATGCTGATGTGTTATACCTCTTTCTAAGAAAATACTGATTCCTCTTAGATTAGGTTTTCTTCCAACCTGCGCAAGATTTTCTAAAACCCTTGTATTATTCCTAAATGTAACTTTGTCTGATAAATCTCTAAAGGCCCAATCCACGCTGTAACTGGCTGTGGTAATATTGGTTACTACAATGCCGCCAAGGACAGGAAATCCAGATGGTGTTGAAAACGTTACGCCTTGTAGGTTTGATATTGTTATTGTAGCTGTACCGGTATATGTGCTTTCACTTTGGGTAAATCTAACAGTTTGACCAAGCTTAAATCTCAGTGGTGTTACTCCTGGAACATTATTATTATCAAAATTCAATGTAATATTGCTATCGTAACCTGTTGTTCTTTGTGGAACATTTGTATCATAGATATATTGATTAACTACATCATACCTATTACTTGGTAATGCACCTAGGTTGACAGATTCATTAGTAATAACATCAGTACCAATATAGTTGTCTAATTGACTAGGAGGTCTACCTCCCACAGTTAAATGAGTAAATGAAACTGCCTGCACGCTGTTGTACCCAGGAGCTATCTTGTGCATGTAATAATTTCTTAAAGCACTAGGGACACTAGCTCTATTGACTGCTGTAAATTGGTCAGCATATGATTCTGTACGAGGTAGGAAAATAGGACTGCTGTAGGTTACTATATCTTGTGTAGATGAACTGCCAAAATATATCTTTAGATCACTAACTACAGGTATACTTGTATTTGCAAATGTCACGCTGCCAGCTGTGCTAGTCGTAACATATAAGGGCGCATGTGTTACTCCAGTACGCTCATTTACTGCTTTAAACACATTATCTGGGTTGATGTAAGCAAAAGGATCAAAGAAATAGGTTATAGAACTTGTTGTAATTTGATTTATAGGCAGTGTATTATTATCATATATATACCAGCTGACAGCATCTGATGAGTACTTGGCCTGCTGCGAAATAATAGGAATACCAACATTAGGATATCTTATTGTAGCAGTGGTAGTAATTTGTGTGATAGTTTGTGTAGCACTAGAGTAAAAACCTTCCCATTGACTATAAATTCTTCTAGCACGGGCAACAATAAAATCAAATTTAGCTATTACAGGTGTAGAAATTTGTGTATCTTGTAGAATCGCCCCAATACGCAGACTTCTTCTAGTTGTAAGTGTCCCTGCTGTTAGCTGTGTAGCTGTACTCAGTACATCTGCAATATTTGATCCTAATAGATTTTTTCTTCTATAGTCAAGTGTTGTAGCACCAGAACTAATTGTAATATCTGTACTGATAAAGTTGTTTGTTTTTACACGGCGTGTAATAAGATCAACCGCTCCTAGCGAAGACATAAACACAGTTGCAGTAACCAACGTGGAAGTCAATATAGATGCTATTGGACGAACAATAGTTGCACTTGTAGAGAATAAGGCAACATCTACAGAACTAATTTCTGCAAACTGGAATCTTGGTTCACTTATTACAGGAAAATTACCTGGATTGGCAAACTCAATGTAGTTGTTTGTAGCACTGGTTAAATTAATTAATCCTGGCGTTATAGAATTAGGATAGGTGTAATTTGAATTAAAGACACGTATCTTATTCAGCGGGTTGACATAACTGGTATTTTGAAAAGTTAACCTTATTGTACTTGTAGAAACTGCTGTTAAAGGTAAAAGAGTTTCTTCATTAATATACCAATTAACTACATCACTGGTGTAATTACTATCTAAGTAAGGAACTCGTATAATCGGACCTGGGTAAACTATCGCTGCGCTAGATGTGACAGTGGATAGAGTTCTTATATATACACCAAAATCTACACCTGGTGATACTCCAGGGAATCTGCTATATTCAATTCTATTAGGCTGGAATATATTTCCAGCAATGGCGATGCCATCACCGACTACAAGAGAGCGTCTAGGCTTTAATGTAAAATTGCCTAACCCTAGTGTAGGTTCTACGCTGGCGAATGGATCACCTATTACTACATGTTCGCCTACTCTTGGTGTGGTAACTGTCGCTATAGGATAAATTTGGCTTCTGGTACTTTCCGCGATAGGTATACCTCTTAATCCATATCCAGGTGCCAGTCTGCTGTAAAATAATCTTTCTCTAGGTGATACAGGTGGTAGAATAGAAGAAACCAGACTTTGTGTATAGAGCGAACCTACGCTACCTTGAGCTGTTATAAAGCTAGCTGTAGATTGAGTTAATAAAATATCTACACTAGATGGCTGTATAAACAATAGTCTAGGACCACTTATGATAGGCAATTCACTAGCTAATGTTATAGAAACACTAGTAGTATCATAGCTTGTAAATGTTATAGGACTAGGATAGATATACCCAGAATCTCTATTTGCCAATTGTATTGTGCTATCTGGTGTATACAAATCTAAATTGACATTGCTGTCTATAAATGGCAATACATAACTAGTTACAGTGCTAAGATTTGTTATAGTAAAAATGTCATTATCATAAAGATAATATGAAACATAATCACTAGTATATTTGGCAGGTATATCTTGAAGGTTAACTGATCTAGCAAATGATGTAGCTGATGTAACAGTGATGTAGATATTAGGACGAGTAAATCTAATTGGTTCAACTATTCTTCTTGTAAGTGCTCCTTGCCCTATTTTTACCAAACCTGCTGCAGGTTCTCTTAAAGGAGCCCTGCCTAAGAAAACCAAATAATTATTGGTATAGCTAGCAATGTCACCTGGAATAGTTATTGGTGCTAGGCCTCTGGCCACATCTCCACGTTGAACTGATGTATAGGTATAAAAACCGGGAGCAGGAAAACCAGTTGTATAAATTGTTTGAGCAATATTATATACGAGAGGTGTATTAAAGAATGGTAGATCGTGATCTAATGCTGTCCATACATTAATAGCACCTATGTTTGGAGGCAGTTGATTAGAAAATTGTGTAGTAAGTGGTAAGGAAAATTTATATCTAGCCACAGCACCCGATGTTATAGTACTGGTAGAACTGGCTTTTATTTCATTACCTAATTTAACTTTTCTATATGGCAGATAGGTAAAATTAGCAAAATCTCGGCTTATGTAGATAGCTGTATCTATTTGACTGTTTTCAGCAAATTGAAATTTAGGATCACTGATAACTGGTAAATCACCGGGGTTAGCGAATTCTACATAGGTATTTGTAGCACTGGTTATCGTGATTAATCTAGGATAGTTATACTCCGGTCCAAAGATCCTAATTTTATTGATAGGGTTTTGAAATGTTGTATAGGCAAAGTTCAGTCTGATCGAAGCCGTAGTTAAATTGGTTAATGGTAATAGATCATTATCATTGATATAATAATTCACCACATCTGCCAAATACTTACTTTCCAAATAAGGTATAGGTATTGCTGGTCCAGGGTATACAATGGTAGCTGATGATGTTACAGTTGATAATTCTTGGCTACCTACCCTTAGAGTTGTATCTACAAATTGTTCTCCTATTCTTACATGTCGCTTCACATCTAGAGTAGGATAGGCGATATTAAACTGGTAAGGTGACTCACTATAAACTGAATTTACCTGTGTCACAGATTCTTGAAAATAGATTTTTCCTTCAGATATGATACCAAAATCTCCAGGGTTATTAAAAGTTATACTGGTAGAATTTGATGTTGTGAGGTTAATTACTCTAGGATATTCATAAGTTTCGTTAGCTATTCTTACTCTGTTAAGCTGATTGGTATATATGCTATTAAAGAAAGATATTGTAATTGATGCTGTGCTTATTGCGGTCAAAGGCAACAGATCATTATCATTTATATAGTAATCTACAACATTTGAAGTATAATAGGCAGTTTGATTTAATATAGGTATACCTATACTAGAAAACATTGTGCTGGTATAGTTAGTTACTGTAACTAAAATTGCTGCTCTAGGACGTAATTCAAATAATGGTTGTACAATTCTAAAAACTGGATTTGAAACCAAAGCCGAACTAAATTCAGATACTAGATCACTTGAATATCTTACATTTTCTGTTATGCTGTCCTGACCAAAATAAATTACTGGTTCTGATATAATTGGGAAATCACCAGGATTGACAAATGAAACTGATGTGTTTGTTGCACTGGTAAGATTTAGTATAGTTGGATAGGTGTAGCTACTTCCACTAATTCTTACTTTGTTAACTAAATTAATATATTCTACAGGATTAAATGTTAGAACTACAGTTGACTCTGTTGACGCAGTTAACGGGAATAAATCTTCATCATAGATATAATTACGTACAATGTCAGAACTGTAATAGGCCGATTGTGTTAATGCTGAATATCCAGGATTAGGGAATATAACAATACTAGAGGTTGTGATATTTTGAAAACTCGGGCCTGGCTTTCCAAATTGATATCCTATTGCCCTAAGCTGATCATTTTTTTGGACAACTTCTGCGTTTGGTAAGTTTGGCAGTTCTGCTAACTCTACTCCAATTCTAACTTTTCTTCTTGCTACAAGATCAAAGTTGCCCAATAGTACTGTGTTATTGGTAGCTGTGTAACTAGCTATTTGAATAGAATTGATTTCTTGAAAGTAAATGTACCCTTGAGACCAAACACCAAAATCTCCAGGATTATTAAATGTTATACTGGAATTAGTTGAACTTGTTAGGGTCAAAACTCTAGGGTACGTATATTCTTGATTGGCAACTCTAATCAGGTTGGTAATTTTTATACGCTGATCGTAGACAAAATTTACTGTTATCGTTGGCGGGACACTATGAGTTACAGTAAAGATATCTGAATCATATAGGTAGTAATTAACATAATTCGATGAATCAAAATATGTTTGATTTACTATAGGAACCCCAACTGTTGGTCCAAGGGTAGCTGTGGTGTTGGTAACGGTAGTTAGTTGGTATCCACGCTCTGGAATTTCCAACACAGGTATCTTAGGAAATTTTCTTCCTGTGTATTTTAATTCGTACGTAGGGACACTATCTCCAGAATACCTAGGCGTCTCTACAGTTGTATTTTCTCCAAAATATATCCTAGCATCGCTTATTACTGGCAAATTAAGTTCAATAGGATTGGTAAAACTAAGAGAAGTGCTAGTTACTGTAGTAGGTGTAACAATTATAGGAAATTCATAACTAGACGATCTTATCTTAATCTTGTTTAATGGATTGTAGATAGGTGTTGACCTATAGGTCAAAGTAATAGTGCTTTGACTTACTGGTGTTAATGGCAACAATGTATTATCATTTATATACCAATTAACTACATCTGCTGAATAATACGCAGGTTGACTGGTGACTGGAATACCTTCCTGTATAAAAACAGTTACAGTAGAGGTTGATATACTTTGAAGGACTTGTTTAGGTGTTCCAGCTTCTGGTACTACTACTACGAAGGTAGCAGTTAAAGCTTGTGAACCGGGTGAACCGGGAGGAGGAAACACTAAGATCGGCATGATATCATATTTACCAAAAAAAAAGCCAGCGTGTTCTGCTGGCTTTTTCTATGCTCTAGACGCCGTTAAGCCGGTATAGCAAATCTAAAGTTATTAGCGAATGTGGTCTTAGTGTTAGCTGATGTAGCCGCACCAACATCCTCAATACTTCTATATGCCTGTGGAGCAAGGTTACTATTTAGATAGAATCTATAAGTTAAAATGCTAGGCAATCCAGAAGATTGATTGGCAACAGTAACCACCCAATGATCCTGCGCTGATTGTGTCGAATCATAAAAATCATTACTGTCTATTGTAACACTAACGGTATCCATCAATGTTCCTAAACCAGCAGGTATAATCTTTAATCCATAAATTCTACCACGGATATCTGGATCATAACTTGGACCTAATACTACCACTGGGCTAAACATAAAACGTTTAGCATTGTAAATGTTAGTGTTCACTGGCACCAAATGTCCAAGGTGTGGTTGAGGTACAGTATTGGCTGTTGCTGTAATTGCACCACCAGCAATAGCAGTAGTAGGATCATTGTAAGAACCGCCAGCACGTAGGTCGTATAAGTGTCCCCAACGTCCAGTTGTAATTGTAGCTGCACTATAAACATGAGCATTTAATCCAACCAAATCACCAGTGCTTGATCTAATTCTAGGAACAGCAAATATACCACCGTGTACAGCATGACCAGTAGTAAAGTTTACAGGTGCTGTAGGTGTCTGTTCGCTGCCCAATGGGAATCTATTGCTATGGAAATATGCAAAGCAAGGCCATGGAGCTATAGCAGGGGTACCTGATAAAGCTGTTGTAGTGGTCGGAGCAGTAGCAAAACTAATACCTGTACTTACACCTAAGCCTGTACCTGTATCTTCTGGTTGAGCACGCTCAAATTCTACACATCCTACCCATGGTTGGAATAGGTTACTAAATGACTTGCCCTGTACGATAAAATATCGAGGCTTGGCAAATAGATATAAGAATCCACCTGTTGTTTGGTAGCAACTTGTAATATCAGTTACACCACTTAGTGCATCAGTATTACCACTACGATCAGCTTGATTGATACCAACACCATTTGTTTGAGCATGAGTTGCTGTCCAACGCTCATATACTGTGGTATTGTATGCTGCACCGGCAGTTGCCAATGTATTACCAGAACCGCCACCAGTAGCTAATGGATAAAATCTAACGCCCATATACTTGCGATCTAAGCTCGTGTTAAACAATGTAACGCTAGCTTCTGCTGTCTTATTGGGAGCACTATAGACATACTCTAAAAAGTCTGTAGCAGCACTAGGAGTATATACCAATGGAGGATTAGCACCTGTGGATGTCAATGTATTTTTGATTGTGGTACCCAATGTTAATGTATTTGAGACCTTACTGGCAATATAGGTATACAACGGTGTAGTCCTATATATTGGAGTAGGACCAGTAACACTCATTGAAGCATTCACTGTAAGGCTGGTATCACTGGCAATCGCTGTAACAGTAAAATATTGACCAGCAATACAGATTTCAGCACCTACGTGTAATTGGCTTGTAAACAGAGTATTAACACCTGTAATAGTAGTGCTACCACTAACAGTATTAATTTGTCCACTTAGGGCAACAGGAGGTCCACCAGCACCTTGAATCTTAACAAAAGCATATTGGTTAAATGAACTAGCATTATTTAATGTAATTGTGTTTGTTCCTGCTATAGCAAAGGTATTTGCTGTGATCAACATGCTATCACTTGTAGTAAACTTACCTGCAGAACCAGAACCCTCTCTTGTACCCTCTAATATCCAACCATGCACTTTACGTTTCTTATATATAGTTTGTCCACTAATAGTATGCGTCCAATCTATATTGACTCTCATTAAGGTATTACTTAAAATTTGTGTTACCGTACATTCAGTGCCATTAATAATTAGATCATCACCAACTCGCAATTCTGTTAAAAATGCTGTTCCTGAACCCGTGATGTATGTATCTTCCCTGTGTAGTGGTAATCCTGAAAAGCCTTGACGCAGAACACCAATAGCAGTTCCTGAATATCCTGAATAATCAGTAATTGTAGCTACTGTGGGGGAACTAAAAGTCATTGTACGTAATTCATCACCAAACCAAACTTGGTCACCTGAAACAAAATCCCAGAAAAAGTTTGTATTTGATCCTGTCACATTAGATGTTCCGGCACTTACTGCCACTGTACCCCTTGGGAAAGTTTTTACTTTCATGCCGCTGTCAGTGAAATCCCAAGCTGCATTAACATACATACTGGTATTATTCTCAATGCTAGTAACCTGGCGGAATCTACCATTGATACTGATATATCTTCCAATTACACCGTTGGTCGCTTTAGCATATGTTCCACCTGAAATCGCTCCGCTAGGTGCAGTTACAACTGTTGCAGTAGTATCACTTACCACAGAAGCAACTACTAGATATGAAGTTGTAGCTGTGTTAATCCATAGACAGTCACCTGGCTGTAATTGATTAGCACTGGCGCCAGTTAAGAATGATGTACCAGAACCTGTTACATTACCACTAACGTCAATGCTGATAGTTCCTGCCATTGCGCTGCCAGTAGTCACAGCACTTGTCATATCACTTAAGAAATAAGTACCTGTACCTACAACCTGCGTTAGTCCACTGACCACAGACACAGTACCATTGGTACTTTGACGAACAGTTGCACCAGCTGTTCCTGTAAGTGTTGTATTAATAAATTTCACAGCACTTGCCACTGTAATAGCAGGACTAAATGCTACTGTAACAGAAAAGCTTGTGTCACTGGCCACAGATGCTACAGTTCTTTGTTGACCTGCAATGAGAACAACATCTCCTGCTCTCAATTGTGTCAAATATACTGAACCTACACCAGTTACTGTGGTAGATGATGCGGTAGCTGTGCCCTGTAGTGTGTCGTTTCTCAACCACTGATCCCAAAGTGTCAGAGTTGGCCAAGAATCAGCACCTAAACTGCTTGGTCCATATGTGATTGCGGCACTATTTCTACCTAATTCGTTCAATGTTGCCATTTAAATTTCTCCTAATTGTTGGACTTTCCAACGTACTTTTTATTTTATTTATTTATAAAAATCATGCGTTCAGTAGGGTCATCGAGAAGTTTTCCCCTTGTCCTGCCACCACACTGACTGTGATATAATCAGTAGTACTAATATAAAAATTTAATCCTGAATAATTTTGCCTAAAATATCCTGCAGGAATTGTAAAGAAATTCAATAATTCGTTATTTCTATATAATCCTACCATAAGATCATTGCCTACAACGCCCCCTCCGTTAGTGAGTGTTATTGATCTAATGGTATCTGCTGTAGGGGGTACAAATATTGCTTTTCCAAGCACAGGCGCATTAAATCTACCTAGCACATTGAATGTTTTTATTGTTGTAAGAGCACCGGATCCTACTAGATCAGCCTGAGGCGTCCAGTTAGATCCATCATATTTTAGCACTTGCCCAGAAAGAGCTCCGCTTGTGTTTACATCACTTAAGTCGTTTAAAGTGCTTGGTATAAAAGGTTTATTGATTAACGTATTATAATCACCACCAAATGCGCTGAGAGTTCCGTCTGGTGTAATGCTTAGGCCGGAACCTACTTTAATACCACCAAGACTAGATGTAGTAGCCGGTCTTATTGAAAAAGTTATGGACTTGTTAGTTCCAGATATAAGAGCAACAATCTGTGAGCCTGTACTGGCTATGAAATTTACAGTATCTAATCCTTCGGCAACTAATCCAGGATTTCCATCTACATTCCAATACTTAAATGTAGAATTAAGTTGTATCTTAGCATTACCAGAACCAAGGTCAATTACATCAAAACCACTATCGCTATCAAATCTTAAAGCAGAAACATTTGTAACAGTATTTGAATAAGTTCCAGCAATACTGATTAAACTTACTGTGAGAGTAGCAGTGTCACCTTTTACACCTTGGGGACCAGATGGCCCACTGACACCACTTGCTCCACTCGGCCCTTGTGGACCTTCTGTCCCAGTAGCCCCAGCTGGACCTTGAGGCCCTTGAGGACCTACAGGTACAACAAAATTCAGAACAGCTTCATATTGATTACCTGTATTTGTTACAGAAGCAGTTGTTCCACTAGTAACTACACCTATTGTTATAGTAGCCGTAGTACCTGTATTCCCCTGTGCCCCTTGTGGTCCACTTACTCCTTGTGGTCCTTGTAAGCCTTGTGGTCCAGTTAGGCCCTGTGGTCCCTCCGGTCCTTGTATACCTTCCGGTCCTGCTATGCCTTGTGGTCCACTGACTCCTTGTGGCCCTTGTACCCCTTGTGGTCCAGCAACACCCGTAGCGCCTATAGGTCCCTGTGGCCCGCTTACACCACTAGCTCCTTGTGGACCAGTTACACCCTGTGGACCATCCTGCCCTGTAGCTCCACTAGCTCCTTGTGGTCCAGTTATGCCTTGTGGGCCGGCTATTCCTTGAGGACCTTGAACTCCAGAAGCACCGCTTGGTCCTTGAGGTCCTTGTAGACCTCTAACACCCTGTGGTCCACTAACGCCACTGGCTCCTTGTGGTCCTTGTACACCAATCGGACCTTGAGGTCCTTGTACACCACTAGGTCCTTCTGGACCTACAATGGTTCCTACATCAGTCCAAGTTCCAGAACCATAAATCCAAAGATGCCCATCGCCTGATGTAATATAACCATCACCCGTAGCTCCTCCATATGGGAATGGCAATCCTGATTGAGTAGAAGTTGTACCTACTATAGTAACACTAGTACCATCAGCACCAGTGGGACCTTGTGGTCCTGTTGCTCCCGTGGCTCCTGTTAATCCTGTAGGACCCTGTGGGCCAGTTGGTCCTGGATATGTTACAACAACTATAAGATCTTGTTCGCTAGTAAATGAATAACTGCTAGATAATAACGAAACTGGTACACTTACATAACTACCAACTGTAACAGTGCTATTTCCTATAACACGCCAACTTTGGAAATTCTCACTTACACCAGATTCTTGGATTCTAATAGTATCATTATTTTGTAAGAATCCTAAAAGATATTCTATATCTAAACTGTTGCTAGTAAGGTGGCTTAAGGTAATACTTGTCGCCGAAGTTTGTGTAATACTGTTCCATATCAAATGTCCTGAACCAGGATCACCTATAGTTGCTGTTGTATTTGCCTTGAATTGAAAAATACTAGAACTCTGTCCAGGTACACCTTGTGGACCCTGCGGACCTGTCTGCCCTTGTGCTCCTTGAGGACCAGTAAGACCTTGTGGACCAGTAAGACCTTGTGGACCTTGTGGACCAACATTACCTTGCGCTCCTTGGGGACCGGTTGCTCCCTGAACACCTTGTGGGCCTGTTATGCCTTGATCGCCCTGGATGCCCTGAGGACCTGTTACTCCTGTTGCACCTGTTAGACCTGTAGGCCCTTGTGGTCCTTGCGAGCCTGTATCTCCTTGAGCACCCTGTGGTCCCTGAACACCACTAGGACCTATTGCTCCTGATGGTCCTATATTACCCTGGACTCCAGTTGGACCTGTAATTCCCTGAGGTCCCTGAGGGCCAGTTACAGTAACTCCGCTAGGTCCACTAGGTCCTACTATGCCTTGCGGTCCTGTAGCTCCTGTAGGTCCTTGGGGGCCAGTTACGCTAACACCAGTTGGACCAGATGGTCCAACTACACCTTGAGGTCCTTGAGGTCCTATGCTACCAGTTACTAGACTACCGTTAACATAGATTCCGCCACCTATCACAGCAACGGTATTACCACCTAATACAAAACTGCTAGAGCTTAGATAAAGAGTATTCCACGGATTTGATGGACTGCCTATGTTTAAAACACCAGAATAAGTGCTTGCTGGTAATATGTTTGTGGTAACAGCGGTTAGATCTGTCGCACTGCCACCAAAACTTATTTGCCTACCACCAGGAGTTACATCATCACCTATGCGTAGATCACCCAGTGTTTCATCATACCAAATGGTACCATATGGGCCTACCCATTGGTCTGACTGTACGGTTATTATCCTGCCTGCTTCTATCTTGCGTATAGGCATTGGGCTTGTCCTTTAGGGCCCTTTAAGGCAGTTGTTTGGTGTCTGGATCTACTTCGTCTTGTGTTAGATCTGCTATGACAGGGCTTAATTTACCTGCTTCTGCTTTTTGTAGTTCAATCTGTTGCTGTAATGGAGGAACCATTACAGGATCTTGTTTAAGTTGGCTAGGATCAGCGGGTTGATCTTTGCTGCCCTGACCCATATCTAATTCTGGATCTCCGTCTCCATTAATCTTAATGGTTATAGGCACATTTATTACAAATTCTCTGGCTCTCATAATAAGGTATTTATGTTAATACTTCATTCCGTAGAACACTATTGCTACCACAATTAGTAATGGTATCCAATAACTAATATATAAGCCCAAGGCAAGACAAATTATTAACCATATAAAATGATATATATGTATATACCAGGGCACTAGTTACACCAACTCTGCTTTGCTTCACCGAAATATTCGCGGGCATAGCCATTTTTGATCAATTCTGCTCTGAGACTAACACCGTTTAGAATCATGTCACCTAACACACGACCACCAAACTTGTCCCATCCATAGAGCACGACCTGATGCTTTTGAGTTGATTCTACTGCTTTTTTAGTAAATGCTGTGGCTGCTTGTCCACGCTGATCTTCACTTGGGCACTGTGCTCTGAAGCCTTTTTCAGGGGTGTCTACTCCGTAGATGCGAACTGCTAATTCTGGTTTGAGCGGTGCTGGCAAGAATGGTGCTGCAATGACCACAGTATCTCCATCATTAACACGGATAATTTTTGCATCATAGGTTACCCCCTGTGGTGTTTTCTGTGCAAATGCTAACAATGGTAGCATAGCAAGGATAATTAATAATTTTTTCATATTTTTCCTTTATCTCTGTTCAATCCAGGTCATTGAAGCAACGGCATTTTTGTTAGCATTTTTTGCGGCGATTGCCAAAGTCAATGTATCGCTCACAGTGCCAAGACTGCCTCTGCCCACTTGATAAACTGTATCTGCATCTACTCTAATTCCACTTCCACTACTGCCCGCAGTGATAATACCAGATGTTAACTCAATCCCATCGGTAATAGCACCTGTGCTTGTATAGTTATATTGTGTAAAAGAATTAGTATCTGGATGATCTACCCAGGTGCCATTAACCGTGGCATTTCGAATTAGTTTAAAATATATATCTGTATTATCTACTGTGCTGGCCTGGAAAAAAGTCGGCAGTAAAATTCCTGTAAGTGCCGTGCTCTTTAATCTTATGCTTACTATAGGATAAAATGTATTGCTTAGTGGCATATTGATGCCTGCCAAAGGGGTTATTAGGCTGACTGCAATCCCTAATTTTTCTACAGATCCCTCTGATAATAAACTGTTACTTCCCTGATAAAGATAGTGTGTTCCTGCCGCTCCTGTGAGATTTTCTATCTCTAATCTAATGGGCAAGAAAGGTGTTTTGGCCCAAGGACTCTGTAGTCTGTTACCATTTTGAACGGTGTGTATAACCCTTGGTAGCCCATTAATGACAAACATGAAAACTATATGTCCAGCGCCATACCATTCGTAGTCCATCATTACTAATTGTTGTGCCTGCGGATTAGCAACTATACCGCTGGGACCAGTGCCATCTAATTTGTCACCGTTCCATTGATCTCGATATATTCTTTCTACTGTAGGTGTGCCGCCGTCACTGTTAATAACCACACAGGCATATTGCGGTAGTCCTGTTGTGGCATCCACGGTTCCGCAGTCTTCAAAGAAAAATCCGTCATTGCCATCAAACATCCCAAATCTACGGCGTATACCAGTTACCGGCGTTTGTAGTCTTACAGCAAACGCAATGGTCTGTTGCCGGCCAGGTGTATAACGTTGAACGTTGCGTGTTTGACGTATTACCTTAGATCCTACTTGGTTAGTAACGGCCATACGGATTTGACTTAAACTTGAATCAAAGGTAGCAGATGCACCGTTTACTGCCGATTCATCCCAAACATCTGTTTCTTTGCCATACTGGAACGTATTAAAAAATATTGTCTCCTGTGTTTGGACTTTGAGACGACCTTTGGTGTCTATGCTGGAAATAACTCCAGACCCTTCTCCAGAACCTACTAAATTAACATTCGCCCTAAGAACAGGTTGTCCTAGAGCATTATACTCCATGGCCTTATGGACATTTAATAGATTACTCTCCTGCGGATGAACGTAATTTGATCCAGTGTTTAGATATCGATCAACAGGCATTACTATTAGTCAGCATCAATTACTGTGACTGTGCTTGCTCCACTTGAACTTAAGAAAGCTATATGAGTTCCTGTGGTCATATTAAAATCTAGACAACTATGTGCTGGAAGAACCACACCAGCTGCTGTCGCTACCACAGTGCTAGTACCAAATGTCATGAAGTGTGGGACCGCACCTACTAATACAGTGATTCTCCTAGCTGTTGTAGCTGTGTTTACACTGCTTGTATTTGTTACTAGCGTGGCGAATTTGGGTACGCCAGCACTGGTATAAGGGGTCATATATCTACTCATTTTTATTGTCCTTTATTCTCTGCTTGATATCCCGGAAATAGACTAACACTATTTGATCTCATATCGGCAGGATTTTTAGGACCATTCCATCCACCACCTGCATCCACTGTTACAGAATCAATGCTAGCAATTTTTTCAGCAGGGCTGTTATTATACATCTGTTCATGTTCTTTACTTAATAAATCAAAGATATGCTTAAATCTGTTTGTATCAGACCCGGTGACAATCTCATCAGGTTCTACATCTGAGTTATGACAATCTATGTCATCAATAAGATCTAAAACACCTCTAATTATATCTGTGGCTTTCATAATAGCTATTTACCAGGAGTTTGTATCCCAGCCTATTCTCTTCCAAGCATTGGTAGCTGTACATATGTATAGATAACTGCCATCTACTGCCAGGGAACCAGCAGCACCAGTTGAAGTTGAACTTATTGGCTTCGTTGAAAAATTTACGGTGTTTGTAGCAGTTAAGTATCCCCTTGTAGCATGATTACCCCAACTATAGGAAGTATTCCAATTTGATATATTGGTTGCGGTAATAGCACTGGCTGTTCCTGTGCTATAGATAGGATCAACTTCTCCCGTAGCATTGATTCTCCATCTTATGCCGTCGTAGACATAGACAACACTATTTGTTCCGGTATAAATTGTACCAGTTGTTGCTCCAGAAGGAAAATTTAATGGCATATTGTTTCCTATTTTTGTATATTTATGGCACTAATAGATAAGGAACCTGATCACTACGCAAAGCAACTGTGTTAGATCCACCGTATGGGTTAGCAGTTTGTATCCTCAGTAGATTACTGGTAGGTCTGGTAAATGATCCGGTGTAGACTCCGACACCCTTGGACACCCTAAAATTAGTAAGTGGTCCAACAAATGCTTCATTTACCTGCGCAGACAAACCTTTTTTCCCTAAAAATAAATTACTTGAAACATCAGTGTAATTTTGATTATGGGCTGTTCCACCTACATTCAATAAAACACCATCTCTATAATAATACAAAATACCACTTATTCTTACCAAAGCCCAGTGTACCCATTTCTTATCATAGGTTGATTTAGCCACCGTTGCCAGTGTTATACTAGATACGCCAAAATATAATTTTATGTTGGTATTTGCACCAACAACTTCAAAACTTATACCTATTGTAGGACTAGCAGTGGTTCCATACCACCAAGGTGTACTGTAGGCATATTGATCTAAACTGAAACTAAACCATTCAATGGTAAAGTCTCCAGTTCCAAAAGCCATACCCTGCCCACCTGTATAAAAAGCAAAAGTATTGATGCCCCTAAGCAGAATACTACCAGACTGCGCAGTGTTAAAAGGACTGCTTAAATTATTTTTAGCGCCTACGAGGTTAGGTCTATCATTAAAAGGTGTAGACAATGATTGGTTAACTGTGCCAGCTCGTGGTGTGACTGTTGAAGTTAAAGAAGTATCTTGAAAGTTATTTCCTGTAGGTGATCGCAATAATAATTTTGTAGTATTTGAATAAAGTCCTAGAGGCGCTGAAGGCACAGTGATGGTACTGATAGACGGATTATATGCTGCGGCACCTTGAACAATGCGCAAATTGTATAATCTACCAATAAGATTATTTGTTGTTCCAAATCCATATGTTGTACGCCAAGAACCTAATATTGTAGGGACAATATAATAATTTGTTGAATTAGAAAGAACTCCATTTGGCGTTCTAAAACCATTTACCCACATAGTTAATTGATTAGAGGAATCACGGCTGATAGCCACATGATACCAGGTCTCTAATTCCCATGATTGGGTAGGGGCTGCGGTTGCAGGAATGGTCAATACATTATTCACTAAAAGGTAATTGTGTACGTATATACCAGAAGCATTGTGCGCAATGGCCAACCCTCCTGTAACACTGGCACTGCCTAATATGACCTGTCCATTTTGATGGACTATGCCTTCACTGAATTGATTATTAGTAAAGTATACCCAATATTCTATTGAAAAGGCACTTGTGCCGAACCCAGGAAGACCTCCTACAGTTAGAGATGACATAAGGTTATTATCGTTAACTTGGAGAGTTGTGCCCGCTTGTTCTCCAAATAACATACTGTTAGAATTTGATATTAAACCTCTAAATCCATAAATTGGATCTGCCCCCGAAAGGACCATCTGTGTAATACCAGTCATTATGTTAACCCAGTGCCATTAATGAACCATGTATTATTCTCGACCTTTAATATAGTAGCCATACCATTAGCAGATAACAATCTATTTGATGGCGCATCTTCACTACCTGCCAAATATAAACTAACACCAGTTCCTGTTGAAATTGCTATAGTACCTGTGCCTTTCAAAACTATAGTTACTGCTGTTCCTAACGGAAATGGCACACTGACGCTATCTGGAATGGTTACAGTCTGCCCAACTGTGGCTGTGGTACTATAGACATGCTTACCTTGATCGGTGAGTTGCAGAGTGTAATTTGTATTTGTAGCCACCTGTGGGACAGCAAGATAACCAACCTGTAATTGATTGGTGTTATTTACAGGAACATTTCCTACTACAGTCCCTCCCTGTACACTTAAGGCAACCGATGCTGTAGAAGCAGTAGAAGCATACCCAGCTGACGTAGCATAGACAGCACTACCAGTAAATGCCGTGGTTTGTACTGAGGTATCACCAAATTCCACAGTTTGTGTAACCTTGACGTGTTTGGCCTTAAATGTGCCGTATTCACCGCCACCAAAGTCGCCCGCAGTCTCAAATCCAGATTCTTTAAATTCCAAATACTTAGTGGTATTATCTATATAAAGTGCTGCTGTCGTACCTGTATTCCCATCTCCTATAAATGTTAAAGTGTTATTCATACTGGTATGAATACCACAAACATAATATAGAGGTGCTATACCATATGGTGCTACAAAGGTAACAAGACCTGTTTCTGTACCATTATTGGTTACATTTGGATAAGCGCCTGCTGATCCCGGAGTGGCAGTATATTTGATGTAAAAAGGATGCCCCGGAGAATTAACATTGAATGTATAGGTGTATCCTGAAATCAAATCCAGCGGAGGATTGATAGCACCATCTATGATCCAAGCAGATGTACCACTATTAGTTACTGTTAAAGTACCTGTATAGGCGCTGGTAATGGCTCCCCAATAGTGCATTCTGATACCTATGTCTTGACCATCGTCAAAAGTCCAGCTAGGTCCTAGATTTTCCGGAGGAGTATGTATATCAAAGAGATTATCTGTAACATAGGTATTTGTACTTGCTACATAGGTTACAGTATTTAAAAACAAGGCTTTGCCAAAAAATGTACTACTACCGTTTACTGTCAAATTTTCAAATATAACTGAACTGGTTGTAAATAGGTCTTGATCAAATCCTAGAGCAGGGCCTTGTGGGCCAGAAGGACCAGTAGGTCCTGCTGCCGAACTGGTAATTACATTGAATACTCCCTGCATGTTTCCGTAATTTTGACTGATGTAATACAGCGTGCTAGGAGCATTATCAGGAACAGTAAATTGAATTACGCCTGTATCTGTACCATTATTAGAAACACCCGAAGAATAGGCAAATGATGTACCTGTAGAAGGTACAGTTTTAATCCAAAACGGTGTAGCCGGTGCGTTAACATTGAAATAATATGTAAAACCCCTAAGCAAGGTTACCGCAGGGTCAGGTAATCCATTTACAAGAAAATTAGCCACTCCAGAGGCTGTTACTACATAGTTCAAACCACCTAATAATCCTTGTGGACCTGAAGGGCCTGTTGGTCCTGATGGACCATCAACAGGTAAACCATTTACTCTTAAAATTCCATTATAGGTCACTGTACCAGTGCCTAGATATAGAGCCGTTCCTAAATGAGCAGATCTAAACCTAGTAGATGTTGACCCAATATCATAAATGTTATCGGTAATTGGTAAAATATCTGAATTGACAGTTAAAAGGTTACTGCCTCCCCCTCCTGTCCCTGATCCAATGTCAACCCAATAATCATCATAATATATAAACAGTTTTCCTAGAGTAGGATCATACCAAGTTGTGCCAGTACTAGCATCTACAGGAGGAGTGGGGGCTGTGGATGTAATACCTATAGGAATACCTTTATACGTAAGTGATCCTGCTGTATTAACAGAAATTAATTGACCTTTTAATGATATGCTGTCATTGAGATATACGCTTTTAAAAGTTGTGTAGGTTCCACCTATAATGTATGTAGAGCTAGTTAACGGGATAATGTTTTGATACTGTGTATTACTATTCACAGTAATCGTGCTGATAAATCTAAAATTTTCATTTATTTTAGTGAATGCTGCACGAATGCTATCTCCATCGCCTGCATTGGCAGTAGAACCTGTATTAACGTATAAAATGGTCATATTGATTCCAAAGTCTTGGTATTTTTCTTATTTAGTTGCTCTTTGACTATATTGATGTTACACTACAATGAGTTAAACCCCTAGATAAATATGTAAAATGACTTGTCTAATCTTAAACGCAGACGCTGCTCCAATCAGCCTAGTTCCCTTAAGCACAATCAGTTGGGAAGAAGCTATCAAATACATGGTTTCTGACAAGGCCACTGTGCTAGAGTGGTATGAACATTGGATTGTCCGTAGCCCAACTTGGAGTACGCAGGTTCCCGCGGTTATGATTCTTAAAGAATATCAAAAAAAGAAAACCAGTGTTCGCTACAGTAAGCAAAATGTATTCTTACGTGATCAATATCGCTGTCAATACTGTGGAGTAGATGTCAACAAAAAGACAGCAACTCTAGATCATATTCTACCAATTAGCCACGGAGGTAAAACCCAGTGGGAAAATACCTGTTGTAGCTGCTCTGTGTGTAATAGCCGTAAGGGTAACAATCACAAGATAAAACCCAAAATGAAACCGCATAAGCCTAGTTATTTTGAGCTAGCAGAAAAGCGTAGAAAATTACAATGGGATTATCTACACCATAGTTGGAAGGACTATATAGGATAAAAGGGCCTTAGGGCTCTTTTTTATTTGTCTCTATAAACTATGCGCCCACGAGTTAGATCGTATGGACTCATCTCTATTTTCACTCTATCACCGGTAAGAATTTGAATTTTATTTTGGCGCATCTTGCCGCTAATATGTCCAAGGACAACTGGTCCCTGCTGTAATTTTACCCTAAACATTGCGTTGGGCAACACTTCCTGGACCTCTCCGTCCATACTGATTACATCATCTTTAGGCACTTAAGTTTCTTCTCCTTTTAAACCTTTTAATACTAGTTCTTTGGCTCGTTTATCTAACGATCTCTTTTCTTCTTCCATCAACTTAGCAGTCCAGGTCTGTAGAATTTCTAATACAACTTGATTACCTTCATCAGTAAAATGACAAAACTTTTCGCCAAATTCGCTGTAATGATAATATCTACGGTCCTTAGCCAGTTCTGCTAGACTGCCGTATAGAATATTCTTCAATGCTGCTTTATCCAAACTACAGTTTCTCCCCTGCTGTAAATCCGCGGAACCGTAGGAAACGTGGAAACCTAAGCGAGTAAGAACCATCTTGATTTTGAGTAATAGCATCTGCTCTAACCTCTACTACTTGACCAGGTAGCGTATCACGCCCTGTCCAAAATGTATCACGGTCAGCGTCACTAAAACCCGAACCGCAGTTAACTCGGATTGCCTTGTCATCATCCACACCTTCCAAGACCAATGCACCAAGTTTGCCCACGTTCCTTCCCGTGCCCTCTTCAACTTCAACGACTTGAAGTGATACTTCGATGAAAGGTTTCTGTTTAAGCCACGAAGTTGATCTCTTACATTCATATTTGGCATCCGGGTCCTTGATCATAATGCCCTCGAAACCCTGTTCGATGGCTGTTTTGTTGAATTCCTTAAATTGTAGTTCACCTACGTAGGTATCTAAATCAATTTCTTCCTGTGGAATAATGTCAATGCTACCAATCTTGTCAAAGATCTTTTTCATTGACTTGAGAAGATTGGTTCTGCGACGCTGGCCTAACACACTAACTCCTACTTCAAACTCACTGAGAGGTAGAATGTCGAACAACATCAGACGGGCATCACTGGCTTGGACATTGTCCTTACGGTGGACCTGCTTCATCAATGCTTGAAAACTGGAACTCACAATCTCACCATCAAAGACCATAGGTCGCTCGATGAGATCAATATTGGCCAAGATGCTATCAGTGATGTGAGTAAAGTTTTCCAAAACTTTGCCATTGCGACTATACTGTGTAACAGTTCGGTTGGGTGGATCAACAATGGTGATAACACGAACACCATCTAGTTTGGGTTCTAGCAGTTTTTTGCCTGCGATTTTCTTTTCGTGATTGGCACCGTCATGAGCTAACATACACTCAAACACAGGTACAGCATTCTTTTTAACTTTATTGATGGTCTTTTCGCTAACACCACAACGTAGATCTTTAATAAGGATACGACGATACCAACCATTCCATTGACTTTGAGTGCTAGCTGACAGGGCTAGCTCAATAGCTTCTCGTGCTGCGTCACCGGTTAACTGACGAGTTCTAAGCAGATCTAACAATTGTTTAAAGGCATCCCAAGGTAATCCTTGTCCATCTGGACCACCATGCGAAGGAACCTTCTTTACTCCAAAGGTGATAAAAGGACTAAGAGCATATCTTAAACCCTCAAACAATTCTTGATTGTCTTGTTCTGCTTGATGCTCTAAGATAGCTTCTTTATTAAGGCGACTTGGATGAGTTTCTAGGGCACTAATAACACTTTGACAGGGATCTTTCATTGGCGTTAATATCGTGTTGTTTATGATATCAATATTATATGATAGGTTTTGATCTATGTCAATCATTTATTAGATTGTGAAACTTTCGCCACAGCCACATCTATCTTTTTCATTTGGATTGACAAATTCAAATCCTTCATTTAATCCCTTGCGTTGATAATCAATCAATGTACCTGTGAGATAGGGTTGATGTTTTGGATCAATAAAGATCATCACCCCTTTGTCCTGAAATACTGCCAAAGTAGCATCTATGCTATCTACATATTCTAGCACATAAGCTAACCCACTACAGCCTGTGGTCTTTACACCAATTTTTATTCCTAACCCTTTGCCCCGTTTATGAATATTTTCTTTTATTTTTTGAGCAGCAATTTCACTAACCAACATGTTTATCTTTATAATCCTTTATTGCTGCTTTGATAGCATCTTCCGCTAATATCGAACAGTGAATCTTCACAGGGGGAAGAGCCAGTTCTTGTGCGATCTGTGTGTTTTTAATCTCACCTGCTGCTTCTAGAGATTTACCCTTTACCCATTCGGTGACCAGTGAACTTGAAGCGATTGCCGAACCACAACCATAGGTTTTAAACTTAGCATCCGTAATAATGCCTGTTTTACTGTCTACTTTGATTTGTAACTTCATTACATCCCCGCATGCCGGAGCTCCCACCATACCTGTGCCTATATTGGTATCATTCTTGGCAAAGCTACCAACATTGCGTGGATTTTCGTAATGGTCTAAAACTTTTTCTGAATATGACATTACTGCCTCACGAGAACTTCTTGTTGAACACCATTAACAATCATAATCTGTTTGGTATAGATTATACCATCTATAACAACCTGATTAGGTTGGAGAACCAGTGTAGGCTGCTGCTGAACAATCACAGGATCAGGACGAGTGGCAGCATAGACCACAGCACCTCCAATTAGAGCAGGTACGACCCAATGGTGTATTGGAGGACTCTGCCAATGTCTATGTACATAATGTCTGTGCGCATGATGATGCGGGCCAGCCATAACAACACTGCTGACTGATAAAGCTAAGGCTGCGATAAATGTTTTCATATCAGTATCCTTTTTATATATAACGCCTCACTAAACAACTGGTTTACTGTCTTGGCGGTCTAGCCAATCTTTTATTTTCTGTTTTATTACCTTAGCCCAAAATGGTTCTGGAACGTGCCATCCTATAAATGCACCAATAAGTATACCAACAGCAATATCAAACATTACCGCCTCCGTTTGTCTATAAGAATATTTATAGGCTATAAATAATTATATGCTAACAATCAGTGATTCAGCAAGAGTTAGGATAACCGAATTACTAGATGAAGAAGGTAATCCCAATCTTAAGTTAAGAACCTTTGTACAAGGTGGTGGATGTTCAGGTTTTCAATATGGATTTACCTTCGACGAAGATCAGGCTGATGATGATTGGGAATTTCCGCTAGGTCATTATAAAATAGTTGTAGATTCAATGAGTATGACCTATCTACACGACGCTGAAATAGATTATAAAGATGATCTAAATGGCAGTCAATTTGTCATCCGCAATCCAAATGCCGTTTCCACATGTGGATGTGGTGCTAGTTTCAGTATATAGCCATGACTTATTGGTCTAGAGATAATACAAGAGAATACATACACCTAGTCGAAAGTAGATTAGAAGATCTAAATTATTATCTGCGAAGAACTGTAGAATGGTGTGAAAACAATGGAATTTGGGAAAACAAAAAAGTATTGATGTGCTGTCTAATAAGTTGTATTTGGGTCAGCAGTATGCGAAACGAATATATCACTTTTCAAGAAATAGTAGAAATTGTAGGGTTAACTGATCTAGAAGATTCTAATATAGATAAAACCTACAATGTATGTCCAGAATTTCAAAATCTAGATCATGAAGAAATTCTACGAATGCTTATAGAAAAAAGCCAAGATTGGGGCGGTTACTTACTGTCATAGTCCTTTACAGGACCACCGTGTATCTCACTCTTCATCTTCTTGCCTTTAAGTCTTACTCCACTGCCTTTTTTGCCTTGTTTGCCTGTGCCGGCTGTATGATCACTATCATGCTTGAGTAGACCTCTACTCACACACTGGCTATACCTTACATTGCTTAGGCGGCTTTTTCCTACAGAACATTGACTGGCTGTAGGTGCGGCAATCTTTTCTAATAATTCTTCTATACGCATCAAACTATTTATTTGAAAAGAATCAATGACATGATTACTGTCTGGGCACAAAACCCCATACAGATTGTGGCTATGTAGAGAAAGTTACGCTCAATAAGACTTTTAAAGAACAAAGTAATCAATCCGCTCCAAACAAAAATCATTAGGTCAACAGGAGGTAACTTGTCATTTTGTGCCATCAAAACTGATAGCAGGGTGGGTATACTAGCAAGATGTAGTAGAATAATAGTCAACCAACCCAAGGTCCTAGCACTAATATGTCCTAGATGTTCTTTTAACCAATTATAGATTAAAACAGGTAGACTTTTTAGAAATGCCAAAAGTTGTTCTAGGTGATTCATTTTTATTCCTTATTTGTAAAAAATATGACGACCAATTTTGGCCACACGTTGATGTTTCCATCCTGGGTTAATATAATCAGCATGAAAATATAATGCTTCTGTAAGGCTCGGTAATCTAAATCCTTCTAGTAAGACTTTTTTAGCCACTTCCATACTTTGTTCATATACATCAGGATACTTTGGTTTGAAATTTGCCTGTCTATCGCAGACCCAACTAAACTGACACAATACCTTGTCATAGAACATGTTCTTCTGGTAGACAACACGACAGATATCACCTGGAAATTTTCCATCACTGTTTGCTCTATTCAACGTTACCTGTGCTATAGCTACTTTACCTTCAAAGGGCTCTGCACCAGCTTCATGGTAGATATTTTTAGCAAGGCAGGCTAATTGTCTTTCTCTCACTTCTGCTGTGATCTGATTAGGTTCAACAATTTCAACAGAAGATAATCTTAGGTTGATTGCCCAAGTCGTCAATTTAAAGACCATGAATATCCCAATTAACATCAAAAGGATGCCAATACAAATGGATAACCTAATTGTAGTCTTATCCTTTACTCCATCAATAGTAATTTCAGTCATAAAGACCTCCTTTTCTTGTAAGGGTAAGATAATTTATATCAATTTGACATTATAATGTCAAAAAGGCTTTAAAACAAGCAGTTTAGGTTTATTTTACACCAATGAGCATGAAACGTTTAAAACTCCATTCTGGATAATTAAATAGTTTTTCACCTACATAGTAAGTTTTAGTGAGACTAAAAGTTTCGATAAATTGTGATAAGTCATTGAATCTAAAAACATGATCAATATGTTCCATATCAGCACCTTGTAAAATTACTGTCATGCCTTTGGGCAAATTGTTAAACCAACTAAGGTTCTGAAAGTGTTCTGTGCTGGTGTTGATAATACAATCAGTTTCGTTCAAATTAGGAAATAATTCACAACAATCTTTGGTAGTTGCCTTAAATTGCCAATCAGAGTAAACCCAATTTTCGTTTATCAAATCTGCTGTAGATTCACAGCTAGGATCTATATCAAAACTTCTAATTTTTCCTATGTTAATTTTATTTCTAGATTTTAATAGAAAAGCAGTTAGTCCATACCACCCACCATATATCCAGATTGTGTCTATGGTTTCAAAACATTTTTCAGATTCTTCACATAACCATAATTTACTACCTATTTGGCCGCTACTAAAAGCATCGTTAAGATTTATAATCATAAAATCTAAGCAAATTTGAAGCCTTCAAATTCATAATCATATAAAAGACCATGCCTGGCATAACTCTTATAATCTTCTTTATTTTTGATCTGCTCAAAACAATCTTCAATGAAATATCCGTTATAGTCTTCAATATCAATTCTTCGGGTATAGAGATCATAAATCAAATTCGCAACTTTGATCAAATTTGGAATTGACATGTGATTAATTCTAGGATCCCATCCTGTATATTTTACCCAATCAAAATATTGTAATCTAGATTTTATTTCGTTGCTAAACACTTTATGAAGTTCGAAATTTGGGGCAAAAAAATTAGTTGGTATGTTACCTAACGGAAAATCAATCTGTTTTTTGTCAAGTTCTAATATTACAATGGTGACTCCGGGGTTTGATTCGGCTAAATTTTTAAGTACATGTTTATATGCAGCTTGACTGATATCATTGATTCTTAGATTATGGTTAACAACGTACCATTCCAAATATTCTTTATTTTCAAAATACCAACGATGTTCTTTTTTATCTAAAAATTTAGGAGGATTTAAATATAATGAGGCGGTTCTAGGAAATTCTGTTTGATGATTTAAGAACAAACGTCCTACTGTACTAAATTGAAAAACTATCAAATCTCCATCTTTAAATAGGGATGACAGGTAATCACCTGTAAAATTATTGAAGGCATTTTCTGTGCTTCCACCAGAAACTGCCCTGTTCAATAATTCAAAATCTAACCTGTCTGACAGCATTTTTGCCCAACCGGGTGCGATGTGATCTAATTCAGAAGCACTAGCACTGTCTCCATAAATGAAAATCGTATTTTTATTCATAATATATCTCATGCCTTTTGAAAAACATAGGTAACCAGTCCGCCGCTAATGCTAAAATTGATCGGATTAATTATAAAATTTTTAATTATATTATTTGGTGTCTGATCTATAAGTTTAAAATTAGGTCCGACAGCATTAACAATACTGTTTTTAAAGTAACTTCTTTCATAGACATTTTCTTCTTGATCTTTTTCCAAAATATTATTTTTATATTTTAGATTAAAGAATTTTTTAAGTAACTTACCAAACGGATGATACAGTCCTAAAATTAAATATCCGTTAGGTTCGGTGATATATTTCAATTTGTCTAATGCTTTGTTGAATTCTGGAATATGATGTAAAACTCCTTGACATAGGACTAATTGATATTTTTTATCAGAATCAAACTCTAAAAAATTTTGCCTAATAAATTGAGATTGTAAATTATGTTCTTTAGCAAAATGTGCAGCATAGGCAATACTTTCAGAAAAATCTAAACCTTGTATTTCTAAATTCTGATACCTCTGTGCCAAAAAATTAGTAATAAAACCAGTTCCGCAGCCTACATCTAACAAGTTGGAAATTTTAGATGTATATATGTCTATTAGATTAATATAAGGATTAATAATTTCTTCTCTGTATACTTCGAAAGATTCAAAAGAATAAGGTCCAGGAAATCTAATAGTATCATAAAAGGTTTTTATAAGGTCATCATTCATTTATAAAGGTAAGGATCTTTTTTTTGTAATTCTTTTTTTCTTTTTCTATATTGATTTCTAATTTTAATTTTGAAAATCAATTTTTTTATAGCTTCTAAGATATGTGTAAACATGAGTTATTTAAGGTTGACTAAGAAAATATTCGCTAGGATTGATGTTATGCTTGAGACACAAATTAACTTTATCTTCATTATTCATAGTATCCCATTCATTAACAATACCATTGCTAAAAAATCTATACCATTCCCAAGGTCTTGGTAAAAAACAAATTTGTAAAGGATCTGGGCATTTCTCTATCATAGATGGCCTACATAAGATGGAATTTATTAATCTGTTAACCTTAATTTCTATCCTAGCCTGCCTTATAAAGTTAAACATCACTGCTTCTGTGTTCAATATAATAGTTTTCCCAGGTAGTAGTATAGGATTGTTTGACCTTATAGCATTACTCCAATTAAAATCAAGATCTCGCCAATTCACTTGCCCTAACTCCATTTCAGTTTTTAAAAATCGTAGTGCTAATTTTTCATAAGTGTTAGAATCACATGCAAAATTACAATCACAGACATGCCGTATAGATCGTTGTTCCGGGCATACCCATTCGGTATGGTAGGTATTTGGGGTTATATCGAAATGATCCCCAAATATATAATTGATACAATCTGTCCTTTGATCAAAAATTGCCTCATATTGAATTTCCTGATCTCTTAAACGCATAGCTGGTAGAAGATTATAGGAGAACCATCCGGGACTTCTAAAAACATCTCTATACTCTTCTATTATAGGGCATTTAACAAGGGCAACAAGGTTTTTACCTTTAAAATCATATCTGATAACATTTTCATCTATATAATCCAAATCCCAAGTTGAAAAATAGTAATCTATATTATAGGCAATTTTGCTATAAGTATAAAAGATAGAGTGTTTAGCGTAATTCCATGTTCTAGGTAGCCCTCTAATCATTACTGCGATATGATTGTATTTCTTCATTAAATACTCCAAAGCGAAAATATTTATATGACTACAGAAGTTAAAGATAAACATGTTTGGTTAGCGGAAACGGTATTGCCTAAGCAAAACTATAAGCCTAGAAGACAAAATCTATCAGCAATAACGTATCATAATGTCACTAGAAAGACTAAACTGGTATTATGTATATTAGGATGTTGGGGAGTTTACTTTCCTCCCTATAACCTAGCAAGACTATCTGCTTTGACTAGAGATGCAGGATACTACACTAAGGTGTTTGATCTTAACATAGAAAGTTATTATGATCTAAAGCCTTCAGGACTTGATGCAGCGTGGGATGCTAATAACCATTATTGGTGGTTCAACGGAGAATATCAGAAACGAATACACCCTACCCTAGAACCTATACTTAGACAATATTTAGAAAAAATTTTATTAGAAAATCCGGATGTAATAGGGTTTAGTGTATATGATACTAACAGAGAGCCCACAGAATGGCTGGCAACTGAATTAAAAAAAGTTAGACCAGATTTAAAAATAATCTGCGGAGGACCTCAATGTCATATGCCTGATTATATACCATGTCCTTCAGTAGACCATTGGGTTGCAGGTGAAGGCGAGCAAGTATTAATTGACTACTTACAAAATGTTGAAAACAACAAACTAGTCACTGAGCGAAAATTAGGAAAAACTTTTGGAGAGACAAGAATAGATCTAGATAGTCTACCTATACCAGATTACAGCGATTATGATTTCTCAAAATATACAAGTAGCTATGGAATAAGTGCGGAGTTAAGTAGAGGATGTGTAGCAAAATGTAGTTTTTGTAGAGAGACATGGTTTTGGAAATACAGAGATAGAAAAGCTGATAATATTCTAGACGAACTAGAGTATCAGAGTAAGACCTATGGAATTAACTTTGTTTGGTTCATAGATAGTCTTACAAATGGTAATTTGAAAGAATTACGTGAATTTTCCAAAGGTGTGGTAGAACGAGGACTGAAAATTCAATGGATGGGGTATGCAAGATGTGACGGAAGAATGGACCTAGATTATTATAAAGACCTGAAAGCCAGCGGATGTGCTAATTTAAGTTACGGGATCGAAAGCGGTAGTCAAAAAGTTTTAGATCTTATGAGGAAAAATGTAAAAATTAAGGACATTAATGAAAACCTTATAAACGCATCTAAGGTAGGAATTTTTAGTCATGCTAATTGGATTGTAGGGGCACCTGCTGAGGATATTCAAGCAATGGCTCATAGCCTAAATTTAATATGGAATCATAGGAATAGGATAGGAGGTATTAGTCCAGGAGTTACATTAGGTGACAGTATGCAAACTGATTATGAATTTAATAGAGATCGTTATAATATGAGTCCTTGGGAAAAAACATTTTTACATAAGTGGTGGTCGTTAGACTGGACCAACACAAAATTACATCGTTTCATTAGATTAAAATATTTTAATATTTGGTTAAGAGTATGTAAACAATATGGGATAATTGATAATAATCAAGAACGACCTGATATAATTAATCATTTTTCATTAAAGTTTGACAATGACTTATTTTTAGATGAAATTCAATATGAGGAGTTTGATCATAATATTTTTAAACCAAATCTCGGTCCATTTGCTGACACCATTGTAAATGAAATTTGGGGATTTATAAGAATGTTATGGAGAGTTAAGGGTGGTTTCGAATTTGAGATAACTTTTGACAAAGTTAGAGATGCCAACGAATTTGGTGATTATCTATCTGATAATTATGAAGGATATCACTATATTAAAATAGATACACAGGGTAATTTTACAGTTAGGCACAAGTCTAAATTTCATCATGAAGGAGAATGGTGGCTAGACGGAAGTAAAAGTTTTCATTTCGAATGGGAGGGTAATGGGCACTGGGATGAAAAACAAACCTACATTAATGTTATCAAAGAACAGGCATGGGCAGACTATTGTTCAGAAAAAGACATCATTACTTCTTCCTTAGACAAAAAGATAGAAAAAGGAAAAACAAAACGAATTTTTATACTTGAGCATATTTAATACGCTTTTTAATTGGCCTGCAATAAGAGTCTTGTCCTAAAACTAATGTTTCTGTTTTAATAGAGCCTAAAAAATTTCGTAACTTTTCCGTGGTCAATTTCATACCTAAGTAAGCATTACTAAAATCAGTACAAAAAATATTAGAAATATTTACTACCGTTTTTCCAAGAAATTTATCTGTTAATAATTGTGGATCTGATAACAAGTCTAAAGTAATAAATTCAACATCTGTAGTTCTAAAAATATTAAGAAGTTTTTCAAATTCGTCTGCCCCGCCGAAAAACTCCTTGGTAATTTTAAGGCTATCATTAAATTCTTTAGTATATAAACCTTCTTTACCAAAAACATTATTCTTAAAAAACTTAAAAAAATGCTTATATTCAAATGATTTTATCAAATCATCAATTTTTCTATCTTTAGAATTATATATAAATTCAATCCAGGATATACTCAAGGGGTTATAATCGTAAATTAATAGCTTACCTCCTTGTGACAGTGATTGCGTTAGCAAACAATGTAAAAACTTAAATCCTGCAGCAGGTAAAGCAATCGTATCGAATTTCTCACCGTTCAACTCCAAATCCATATTTTCAGAATTTAAAAGCCATATTTGACTACTGACTATTTTCAATTGATTAATAAGATTTCGTTGGTTAGCATTAGCCTTAGGATCAATTTCTAAAGTCTTTAGACTATGTAAAAATCGTTCGCTATTATCTTCTGGATAATAATATGTTCGTTTTGATCTAACATTATTATCCCAATTTATAATATCAAATCCGTTTCTTGCTGCTTGGTTGATAAAATTCCATCCCTGCTTTTGATGTTTTTGTTCTTTATATTCACCCGTAAATCTTATCCATAATGGTGTATAATGATCATGAAAATTTTCTATGCTTCGCTCAATAATAGGCAGACTATCAACTCGTTCCTCCCATCCTCCAAAATCTGGGCTTCCTGCGGCAATCCATTTTTTAGTATTAATCAATATAAATTGATGATGTAGTTCATACCACCTTTCTTGCCATTCTAAAATATGAGCAGCAGCCAAATAATTATGATTTTGTTGAATAATATTTTTTATATCGAAAATAATACTCATATCATATATTCTTACCCCTGCGGCCATAAACAAAATATGCTCAAATTGATCAGATAGATCATGTAGACCAGACTCTATATTCATAGCGTGGAAAACTTCTACTGGAGGATTTCTGTCATTTGATAACTGGGCAAATCTTAATGCGTAGAAAGTCGTATATTCGGTCATTCTATCAATTAATTCTTGATTATGTAGGGTATCTGCAGGAAATATACAGATAGACAGTCCAATATCATTAACAAATGGTTCTGTAATAATGTTCATAATAACGCCATAGACTTTAAGATATGTTCATTAATTTGTGGCATAGGTTCACCATGAATAATAACATGATATCTATATTGATTTGATTGATTAAACACACAGTGCCTGTTTCCTATATCTAACATAAATCCTCTACCTGTTCGAAATGGAACCAATCCGAAATTTTCAAATATAAATTCACAACCTTCAGGGTTTGACAGCGCAAAATTAAAAGGTCCAAACATTCTTGAAGGGCCATCTGTATGCGGCATTATATACCCCCCAGGAGATAACCTCATTATCCGTATTCTACCATAGTTCCTAAAAGGAAAGTTTTTAACTAACTCTATGGTTTTAGGTATAAGGTTACATACCTCTGTCCAATCATATCCAGCTTCTTCTTGACTGCTGAATCCATATCTATCAAAATTTTCAGTCTTATCATGTGATATTCCATGAAGTGTAATAGAATACCACCCCTCATGTCCATAACTATTAATCTTGTCCTTATCCCTATGCGGAACAAAAAGGTAATCTATCTCATCCATTTCTAACATAATAGATTGATAATCAAACTTTGAAGGAAACACGGGCACCCACGGCCAATCAGATGACCATAGATTCTGAGGTAAGATTTTTTCCGGGCGCCAATTAAATTTTTTGTTGATTTCAATAAAGGATAGTAATTCAGTATTCATAGATTTTCTGGAACAATTTTGATGACCGGTTTTCTCTTTTTTGATATTTCATTATAGGTATCTTGATATTCTTTCTCTGATTTAGGAGTTCTTAGATTAAGATTATCTCTAATCCATGCACTATCTTTATCAAACACTGGAACTTTACTTATCATAACATCAGTACCACAATGGCAAATATGCTGGAGGCAGACTTCTGCCTTAGTAGGTAGTTCGAACCTCTCATGATTGTCTATATGAAATAAATCCCCACCTTGAAAACAATTTCCTTTTTTGACATAACCATTAAAATGTACAAACAGACTTTCTAATCCGATATTACAACTCCATCCTCTAAAATCATTTTGTCCCGTATTGATTAGATAATTTGTGTCTCCTGAGATATCGATATCCCCGTTGTCATAGTAAAATACTGTGCCTGTTTGCGACTTCCTCCAATTAGGATTTTTGAAAAGATACGGATGAACAGTTGCATGACGTCCATTATTTTCTGCTAACCATTTCAATTGTTCATCTGTATAGCTATCTCCTATGTGTCTATCTGCCATTTCTGCTAATATCTTAACACTTTCTACTCTTATCTCTTGGTATTGTAACAGTCTTTCAAACATTGCCTTAGATCTGTCCCAATATCTGTCGTCCATCATCACTCGAACAGAGACATGAGTATGATTACTAGCCGCTAAAACTTTGTCAATTAACTTAGGATCATCATATTGAGGATGATAACTGAAACAAATATAACTTAAAAATGGAGCAACTTCTTCAATGTATCTAACACTTCTAGCACCATTCGTTGTGATACCTACAGTATGACCTGAAGAATGAAACATTTTAACTAATTCAGGAAAAAACGGGCTTAGAGTAGGTTCCCCACCACTGATACTACAATGTATTTTAGAATATCTTTTCAATAATCTTTCTACAAAACTTTTTGCGTATTTCCAATCATAATGGTGATTGGTACCAGAGTGTAAAGTGGGAGGGCAATAGTCGCAATGATTAGTACAGATATTGTTTAATATCCAGGTCAATTGTAAAACATTTTCAGCCTGACGAATTTGTATTAATTTTCTATTCATTGATGTAGATTTCTTTAATTTTTCGAAACTTAGAAAAAACTTGTTGGTTCCATCGTTTTTTTGTACTACTGCTTGGTATCAGCCAATTTTCTTTGATAGGATCAAATGCTAAAAAGTAATTATCTATTATGACCTCACCAATTATAAATCTACCTAAACATAGTTCATTAAGATTATCTATAGGGACTAACTTTTGAAGTTCGCTATCAAGACTCATGTACCATTGTTCAAAAGATTGATATTGATAATAAGGAGACCCGTCCGGGCCAAAATTGATCCACGTTTCTGCAGCGAACCTCTTTTGGGGTCTAACCTGTCCTCTCTTTAGGACTTCTATATCATTGTCTAAATGAACTTTTAACCAATCTTTACCTAAGGTGTTGTATCCTAGATATACTTTGCCCCAATGTAAATCTGCCTTTAAAAATAACTTGTCTCTTTCCAATATAGGGCTGAATATTTCTTGAGGATAATAATCAAATAATAATGCCATGTTGGCAAAGGCAGCATCTTTACTTTTCAAAACATCCTCGTGTAAATGAATCAACTCGTTTAACTTTAAGAAATAATCATGTAGTTCTTTAGTCCACCAGGTTACTGGATTAGTTAACTCTGGTATTCTATCTCCATATTCTTCAAATTCTTCATGAAGATAATTTAAAATGTCTGTGTTGAGAACTTCAACATCGTCAAAAATAGGTAATTTTTTATCATACGTTAAATTTATATTTTGAACAACGAGATTAAGGTCTTGTCTTACTTTACTAATTTGATCGTAGGTCCTATTTGTAAATTTATAATTTAATTCTTTTTCCTGCTCTTGGTTTGCCATAACCATTTTTCTCCATCTGTGAGCAAGATTAGATTTATAAATGTAAAACCTAATTTTATGAGTTTCATTGTTATCATCTAAAAAGTTTATTGTCATCAATGCCATAGGAAATCCAATCTAAAATTGTATGATAATCTGTATTATGTAGATCATCTAATTTTTCTAAATACTCTATCATTTCTGAAAATTTATGACTATGATCTTCACTATTCATAAAATCAACAAGACCTAAAAATTTTTGAATCTGATGGTTATTAGGATATTGTTGGCAATACTGAGTTAACTTGTGTGAGATTTGTTTTTTAATCTCTATCGGAAATACTTTTATGCTAAGGTATTGCGGCCAATGAAGAATGCCTGGATGAAATAATCCTTTGTGATGTTTCTTGCTTATCTTTTTAAAATTCTTGCTTATCAACCAATCGGCGAATTCTGGAAGCCAATAAATGTTTAGTGCCTGTACTGTACACAATATTTTAGGATCTACAACATCAGGAGTACAATCATAAAGTTCTAAATTTTTTTCTAGTAGATGCCAATCTGCTGGATATCTAATATAAGAATTAACTTCTCCATGACCATCCAAGCTGATCATAACTTCAACTCTGCGAAATTCTTGCCAAAGATCAACTATGGACTGATTGTAAATTGTACCATTGGTATGATATCTTAATTCAATGTTTTTACTGAATCCCTTGTTAACCAGTTGAGTAAGTATTTCTTTATGCTCTTTAATATAAAGAGGTTCGCCACCTGCTAAAATGATGTGCCTAATATCCTTGGCAGATTCAAAAAAGCTATTCCAAAACTCTGGGTCTTTATACCAATCAAAATTATCTATGGCAAAATTTTCTAGTTTATATTTCCAATCATATTTGGCATCGGTTTGAAGTTCATTCGCTAATATGTTAGCATCTCGTACCCATTTACTGCTATCTACAGGTCTACACATAACACATTGTAGATTACAGGTATTGCCCAATCTGAGATCAATTGTAATAATATCATTGTCAACATGACCATCAGCACGAGTTGCTTGAACTAGATTGTCCAGATACTCACTACCTAACTCTCTATACCATAGGTTATTTTCATTTTGTCTATGGCTACGAATTCCTGCCGCTTCTTCTTTATAACAATGATCACAGGCATTAAACGCACGCCCTTCTAACATGGCCAGCCTGGCCTGTTTGAAATGATCACTGTTCCATGCCTGCTGCCAATTCTGATGATTGAGATTGATTGATCCTGAATTTTTGGCTACGCAACACAATAATACACTGCCATCTGTATAGGTCGCAGCATGAATCCACGGTAGGATGCAAAAGGTCTTAGATTTTTCCATGTAAAAATTCTCTTAGTTCGGGCCCTAGATCATTAGAACTCTGTGCCCTTTCCCTGTCTAGACTCTCTGTGTAAATTCTTAACCTTCTAACCTGCTCCTCACAGTCCTCCGGAGCTGTCTTTTGAAGAAGACCGACGATGCCTCTAATACTATTTTTTGTCAACTCATGTGTTTGACTTGACATCTCCAGATCAACATAGTTTTCTAATTGTTGCCTTGCTCGCAATTTAATATGATCAGGTAGTATTGTGGCACTGAGATGATATGGATGTACATTTATTAAAAAATCCACAAAGATATTATTGCGGTATTTGTCATTGAGTTGATCAACATATCTTAAAACATCAACAAGGTTGAGTATGTTATAAACTTGTACAGTTGGTGTAAGACCCAGTTTAACATTGGGCATTTGTGCTAGTTTTTCAATATTCGAGGACAACTGACTCCATCTACTAGGTGGTCTAATATATTCATTTACAATGCCTACACCATCAACGCTGGCATTTATAGACACTGTGCTAAATTGCTTGATCAATTCTAAAAATCTTTTATTGATGTTGGTACAATTAGTGTTAAAGAACAGTTCAATATCTGTTCGACCTTGATCTATACAACTTTGCATGAATGTTTGATTATGCTCAATCAATGTAGGTTCACCACCAGTCATATAAACTTTTTTAAGAGATGGTATAAGAGCTATGACCTGATCCCATAGTATATCACTTTCAAACCAACTTTGATTTTCTAAAACTGATATAGGAAATTTACCAAATGTCTTTTTCCAAACTTCAGCGTAGGCAGAATCAGTATTGTTCAACACCATATGTTCTTTGGCTATTTGACTGCTGTTCCAAGGATTACACATCCTGCATTTGAGATTACAAAGATTTCCAAGTCGTAGGTCTAGATAAACTATATCATCCGCTAATTGTCCTTGATTATTCTCTGCTTGCTGAATAAGATCAACTAATTTATCAGCACCTAATCTGTAGCTCCATTCTCTGTTGGCATGTTGTCTGTTGCTGACTCTTCCGCTTTCTTCTTGTAGGTAGCATACTGAACAACCTTCAATCTTATTACCCTGAATCATGTTCAGTCTAATGGTCTTCATATCAGAACTGTTCCATGCGTCCTTGATAAAATTGTCTTGGCAATGATAAAACGTACCATCTGTCTTTCTAATCTTATTGGCTGTGCCCTTCACCATACAACAATATCTTATAGTGGTGTCAGTATTGACCATCATGCTGACAAAGGGAACAGCACAAAAACTATTATTATTCTTATATTGATCTAGATCATTCATAGTTTTTCTTAAAATGTTCTGCTAGATAATCATAATTGTTGATAAGATTAATAGGATTTGATTTAACCCATTTCAATGCATCTCTAGCACCTTTTTCTGCCCATATAGCAAACCTAGCATCTGATCTAGGTGACAACCATCTTTGAATTCTTTCGTGTGCTGTTGCCGAATTCATTTGACTGAGTTTGGCCACTTCGCGGAAAGCACTGCGCCATGTGGCAAATTCAGATGTATTGAATGCTGTAACATTACTGATGCGATCTATAACTTTTATCTTTTTGCTTATACTCTGAGTGAGATCAGTACCCCAATCTGTCAAGTCTATTAGCAGTTGTCTCGGTAAGAGTTTGATACCGCCATGGCCATACTGAAGATCGGTAACAGGGTTAAGACTATGCCAAACAAATACACAATCCCTATCAAATACACTGGGAATATAATCAAACGACCAGTCATCTTGTAGATAACAATCAGCATCAACTACCCAGAACATTTCTGTAGTTGATTTTCTAGCTGCTGCCTTGTGAGCCTCTAGAATACCTTTGATGCCAGTTACTCTCAATGCCTTAGGCGCTATAGATTGTAATCTTTGCCAATTAGTTTCAGCATTAGGCTCGTCATAGTCTATAAAGACCACGTCAAATTCTTGTTCAATGTCTAGATCAACAAGACCTTGGTCTAGCTCAGGTCCTGCTGACCCTATCCATTTCTTTAGGGCCCAAATTTTATTCATATTAGACAGTTTAGGGTCAATATACCAAACCAATGTACGATCAAATTCTTTTTTCTGTATTACATAATCTAGGTCTAGATCAACGCCCAAATCTCTATTGACCTCTGTATTAACCAAGGGGCTGGCATAGCCCATAACTTTAAGACCTTGTGTTTCTCTATACCACAATACTTTAAATGCCCAAATGTCATCATGGTCGTTGTCTAGATGCTTTCTGTCTAATAGGTATTGATTTTCATAAGCAAAGTCGCTAAAATGAGTTTGACCGATGTCTATATCATAATTTACTATGCCAAGTGTAGGATTATATATAATGTCCGGACTAGGTGTGATCATCCCCAACCATTTCCAATCTTTAGTTTTTCTATAACTAGGCTCAATCTTAACTAACCATACTTTTTCATTATCAGCATCACAATGACTAGGATCTAGGTAGTATGCGCAGGTATAAGACAAATCCCAATAGGCAGGTAAAGCACCATCCAGATCAATAAGCAAGGCAGGTATCATAGGATTGTATTCAATGTTAACCTCAGGACTAAGGTAACCCATATCTTTGATGCCTTTGATGCTAGTACCTATTACTTCACAGGTCATAACCCAAACACGGTCTGAGGTGGGATTAAACTGTGGATCCATATACCATGTCATAGTATATTCAACATCCCATGGTTCTGGTTCCCATTGGCCAAATGGTGTGTCAATAAATGTCATTGAGTTATCTAGGTCTGGGTTTTTTCTCCATACGACTTGTGGACTTCGTATGTTAATAGATTTGTAACCTTTATCAGCAGTCCAACCACGATAGAAGATCTTGGCTAACCATTCATCTTTATAATAATATACTATACACTGTCTTTGATTATCAGGGATACTGTCTATAAAATAAACCAAATTTGGATTGGCAAGGTTGGGATTTTTAACTATAGCATAATCATGTTCAGTGACAAGTTCAGCTAGAGCAGAGTCGTACTGTAAATGGTCACCTTGATATTCTATACTGGCGACTTGTTCATAGGTAATTTGAGGAATACTATCTATCAGCATGACAACTAATTATCAAAAATCAGTTAGGTAATGGCACTAAATTGAGCTGTACTTGACCGCGATTATCAAATCCCACAAATAGCCAACAATTGGTTCCATTGGGGTCTGGCTGTCCAAATTCGTCTATGGTTTGTCCTAACCAACCATTGGGATAATATGAATATAAACTGGGCACAGCATAGTAGAATACCTTGCTCAGTCTAGTTAATGTTAGATCTCGTGTAGCATCACCACTGGTTTCTCGCAACTGATTAATGATCACAGAAACATAACCCTCACTGTCTTCTCGTATGGTAAACATGCTGCCCTGATCACTGTCTACTCCAAAATAGTAATCATAATCCCTGGCCTGAGGTTCTTGTGTTTTTACCTTATAATCACCGCTGAGATAGGTTTTTAAACTAGCAGTACCAACCAATGGTATTTGGTACACTGTCTGCCAATAGGCAAATGGTAACTTGGCAGAGCCTTCCATTGGCTGTAGGTTAGCAGGATCGAAATATAGACTACCACCTTGGGCATAGGTAGGAGCTCCATCAGCTCCGCTGCCTACTCCTATGGTCAACAACCTTGTTGTAGCTGTGGTTGTAGATGATGTCTGTACTTGATCTATACGCATTCCTACAATGACATCAGGTAAACACAGAGCACTGATCCATGTGCTGGTATTATAGTTTAGGGCAAGGTTGACACTATGAGTGGCCGTATTGACTCTGGTAAAGGTTTCATTAGGTGTAACTATGGTTAAGGTGCTGACATAGGTCGTTGTATTATTGGTCAACCCTCTGCTGCTAAATCTCACTGTAACACGATTAGATCCTATGTAGTCATAACTCCAAGCAGGATCTCCAACTAGTGTTGTGCTAATAGGGACTTCATAACCTTCAGCCTCTACTCCAAAATATCTAGGTGTTATCGTATAGTCAACTAGTGAGTTTTCACCTATTCTAAATGTGGTAGTATTCCAACCATATGGCTCAACGGAATAGGTATAGCCCGATCTGCTGACCACTTCGGTGTCCATTCTATAATAAGGTAGGGTAGCTGTAGGAGTAGGGAAAAATATGCTTTCACTGAAGGTGCCCTCTTCTAGTCCACTATAGCTCAATAGAAAAGTTCTACTAGTTCCAGAGGCTATGTTCCAAGGCGGCCTCATCAGGCGTAGATAACGAGGGTGAGCCTGAGTCAAACGATTGCTGAACACAGGCGCTTCTACCAGCATGGTGCTATTACCTATATTGGTCAAAGTGATAGCCTTGCGTGTACCCTCTACTCCTGTGTAGGCTTCAAAACGACCCTGTGGATCTGCTTCTGTTACTACCAATATCCTAGTTTCTGTATTCACGGTTGAAAAACTAATTAGGGTACCATCCAAGGTTGATGTAGTCTGCATATAGGGTTTAGGGCCCAATATACCCCCACCACTGATCCTATAGCCTATGCTGCTGCCAATGGTTAGGCTGCTGACATAATTGGTTAGGCTGCTGGTTGTTATGTACTGTATGGTCATTAGGTCATACGCTTAAATGCTAGCAATTCTGCTACCATGGGCTCATCGGGTAACAGTAAGGCCATGATTTCTGCTGCTTCTTTGGTGATACCCATGAATAGGGTCATTCTTTGTTCTTCTGTGAGGCTGTCTAGCCTTTGATAAAATTCAGCTTGTGTAGTGTTAAACAACATGACTTTTTCCTTTTAGGCCAAAACGACCTATCAATCTACAAATGGGTAGGCCCACGCTGACCACTAGATAACCACTGAGCCTAAATGGTCTAGTTTGACCATCTACCCTACGTGCCAATTCATAGGCAAAGGGCTCAGCCAGCTTTCGGGCTATCCATTGAGCTAGGCGCTGGCTAAGGATCTGTTGCTGCTGTTCACTTTGCCAAAACAGCAGCTTGGGTATGATGGGCCTACCTTGACCCCGCATGTACCTAACCAATATATCTGCCCATGCTCTATAGCCCCAATATGTTTGAGGATCATTGATCAACAACCAACGACCAAATTGTTGATCCAATAGGTATATGTCTCTATCCAATAATCCCTGGTGGTATAATTCAGTACAGATCACCTTGGCTCCACCACCCCCTCCAGCACCATCACCTATACCATCACCTATACCATCACCCCCTTGTAGATCTATACTGGGGTTAGGATCACCACTGCTGTCAAAGCTATTGGTCACGTTGTCAATGACCACAGGGGGCTGGCTGATCACTGTGACAGCATCATCATACCATATGCCACCACTGACGTAGGTACTATAGTCTACGGCAAAGTCTATAGTCCGTCCATCTACCTTAACTGCTGTGACTGTGACGCTGAGTGTACTAGCTGACCCCCAACTACGACTTGTAGTAACATAATTAACGTAGTCAGACCTACGATAGGTCCAATCTGTGACAAAACTTTGTCCTGTATTCACAAACCTAGCCCAGGCATTGTCAATCAATTTGAATGTGCTAGAACTGGTACTCATGGCCCCAGTACCTGTGGTCCAGTAGGGCTTGAACACTAGATCACCGCCTGAGTTGAAAAAATACTGAGCCAGACTGGTAGTTACCCATTGAACTCTGGTTCTGTGCGTGATCGTACTGGTGGTCCAGGCCACAGGCGTAGTGGGCCACAGTTGACTGCGTGTGCTGGTGCTATTCTGTAGCCAAATGTCTTCCACACTGCCACTAGTACCAGTATAGGTGCTGCGCTGACTGGGATGTAGTGTGTATCTGGCCATGCTCACATACTCTTTGAGTCGCCAAAGATCACTGAATGTACTGGTAGTGATCAGTGAACCAGTGGTGATCACTATGGTGGTAGTAAACTGCCCACTGACATGCTGTGTGATAGTGTTGAGATCACGAAATATACCCTGTAGTTGATTTTGACTGATTCTGTTGCCCGCACGAGTGGGAAACGATGTATATGTGGTTAATCCATAACCGTCTGAGCCTAGTCCTATGATGTCTGTGGCAGTCGAGGCAATGGCTGTGGTCACAGTGGCCAAGATCACTGTGCCAGATGAAATGGTTATTGGCATGATCAGCTATTTATTCATGATTGAGACCCTGACTAGGCAAAGTCTTTAAATATGCTTAAATTACTTTGAGATCATCATGAAAATAGGCATCATACAAAGTCGAGGCTTGGGTGACATCGTCATAGCCCTGCCCATAGCTCGATTCTATCAAGAACAAGGGCATGACATACACTGGGCAATCTGTAGTGAATTTATCCCACATGTTGAACCCTATGTGCCTTGGATCACTTGGCATGCACTGCGCACAGATCAGGGTTCGTTCTTCTTGGAACAGCCCCGAGCAATCTATCAACAACTGGGTATAGACCAAGAACTGTGCCTTTATCAGGCCCTGACTGGTCAGAGTTTTCACGAGCGAGTGTGGTTTCAGCACACTGGATTTGATCAATACAAGTACATACAAGCTGGCGTGCCCTTCGCCCATAAATGGCAGCTGGCGGCCTGTATCACACGTAGACCAGATCGTGAACAACCTCTCTTAGACCTCATCAGACAGAACCTAGACCATGAGGATCAACCCTATATCTTGGTACATCTAGACGGATCAGATCATCGTGCTGAATTTGACACTGGCATACTGCCCCCAGACATACCAGTGATTGAAATCACAGCTCTGACTCACTCGGTGTTTGATTGGCTTGGAGCCATAGAACAGGCTCATTGTGTGATCTGTGTGGACAGCGTGTTCAGCAATGTGATAGATCAAATGAGATTATTGGACGCAGACAGCAGGTATTTTATCCCCCGCAGTCACATAGGTCTTACTCCCGTATTGGGAGAACACTGGCACTGGCTGGAAAATCTACAGCTGAATCCCCAGCATAAAACCATCCGGGTCAACCAGTGACAGACCCGTGGTATTGGCTGAAGCCTTGGCCGCAGCATGATCTGCTCAAACCCCGCCTGCTGACCATGATCAGTGAGGATCACGCCACTGACTACAGATCAAGAGACAATGATATCAATCGCACAGATTGGCCCAGATACAGCCTAGATTCTGCCTATAAAGACCTGTTCCATAGAGAAATCATGCGCTTTCTCAATCTTAATTTTGACCGGCACGTGATAGATATTATAGCCATATGGTATCAACAATATGAAACCAATAACTTCCACGATTGGCACGACCATAGGGGAGAATATAACTATAACCTGATCTACTACCTAGATCTACCCCCTACAGCTCCTAGAACAGAATATCGTAGACCTTTTGACACTACCCCCAGATCAATACCAGCTAGTGAAGGCGATGTGGTCATAATGATGAGCACACTGAGTCATCGTAGCACAGCATTGGTATCTGCTGACAGTAAAACAGTGATCCTGGCAAATCTCAGCATAGACCCAGAATAAATACTGTATGCTAGACATAATTATTCCCTACGGAGAACAAGACCCCCAACGAACAGATATCTACTCGGATAGACAACAACAACTACATGTGCTGCTACGTGAACTGACCGCATACCTGGACAGTAACCACTCTGAACTAGACTATGATATAACCATTGTAGAACGTGTGCCTATCATGGGTGACTATGAATTTAATAGAGGACTGATTCGCAATATAGGCGCAGCACTGACCACAGGCGATCAGATCTGCTTTCACGACTGCGACTATGTGCCTATCTCCGCAGATTACTCACCCTGCGCACAACCAACTAGACTGATCACACAAGGTTTGAGAGAATATCACAACGATCTGGACAACTTCTGGGGCAGTGTACTGATGATGCCTAGACAACAATTCCTCTCTGTGAACGGCTATAGTAATCACTACCCAAACTGGGGATGGGAAGACACAGATCTGGGACTGAGACTACAAGATCAGGGACTGACTTTGGCTCAAAGACCAGGTGTGTTCCTAGCACTAGATCATCCCAGTCAGGGATTCGACAGTGATGGAGAACTGAGAAATGACTCAGTGAGCAATCAGGCACTATATACTCATAGACTGAATCTCAGTGCTAGTGATAGACAGTGGGAAAACATGAGAGACGGCGTCAATCGTATAGAATCGCGCTATAGATTGATTGGCCAAGATAGAATATCACCAAAGATCACTAGAATCCAGGTTAGACTGGATCATAGTCAATGGTAAATACCCCGCTAGAGCATATATAGCAAATACCCCGCTATAGAGATTTATGAACGTAATTCCTGGCATTCTACTTTGCTTGTTCCTTGGGGCTATTCTAGGCTACGGAATCGAAGAACTTACTGACGACCCACATCCGGGCTACTACAGTTGTAGAGACTGCGGGCCAACCTTTACAGAGACTGATCGCTGGTGGAGATCACGCTGAGACACCTGGGGAATACCGTGGGAACATAGTGTGAATACCTTGGAAACATCGAGGGAATACCGTGGGAACATTGTGGGAACATTGTGGGAACATTGTGGGAACATTGTGGGAACATTGTGGGAGTAT
>Ga0222712_10000111_pt1 | contig 110246 bp, 103 predicted proteins | sample C33_657DmetaG_FD_165043 | JGI IMG/M metagenome (GOLD analysis project Ga0222712, IMG submission 165043) | Estuarine water microbial communities from San Francisco Bay, California, United States - C33_657D | ecosystem: Environmental > Aquatic > Marine > Unclassified | place: USA: California... | reverse complement strand
TCTTCAAAGTAATCAGCTATTCTATTTTCACAATGAACGCTACGATTGCTACCAACAAGATCGCCGTGACCCATACTGTTCGCCAGGACGTTGACCGTGAGTTTTTGATCGTCGATGTGCCCTGCGGCTGGGATGACGTTCGTCCGCTCACCCGAAAGGTGCTGACCTACGACGGTCGTGACTTCACCTTCACTGGCTGGAACAGCGACACCTTCAAGTGCTACTTTGTGCGCCCTCTGAACGGCAAAAGCACCGTGGCTGAGATTCGCTAAAAAAGTGTTGACATCACCAGCCTAATCAGCTATTCTATTTTCACAATGAAAACCAAGACGTTCCGAATCCCCGTCAGCTACGAAATGTATGGCTACGTGGAGGTTGAAGCAGTTGACCTCGACGAAGCTGTTGTACAAGCCGAGGAAGCTCCGTTGCCCACAGATTCCAGCTACATCGAAGGCAGCTTTCGGGTTGACTACGAAGCTTTGGACGACCAAGACCAATAACTCTATGAACATCCGCTGATCCGAAGATCCTCAAAACCTACCAAACCCCTGATAACAAAGGGGTTTTTTATTTACTAATCAGCAAATCCGAAGATGTTTCCGAAGATCCTGGCCAGGTCCTGCATTTTGTTGAAAAAAGGTGTTGACCACCTGCTCGCCATCCTGCATACTGTATCCAGATAAAGGAAACGTCGATATGAAGAAGATCACCAACGTCAAGACCACCGTCACCCTCAAGAAGCCCTTCACCTACACCTACTACGGCGTCACCACCACCATTCCCAAGGGCACCACGTTCAACACCAAGAACTTCGGCACCAACGGCATCGTGCTGATTCTGGGTCACGGTGCCAATGAGGTGATTCCTCACGATTACCTTGGCAAGTATACCAAGACCTACACCGTCACCGAGTCGATCTTTGATGGTCGCAACGGCTACGATACCTACCGCAAGACCGTCAAGGAGGATGTCACCGATCTATGGCTCGCTTACTGGAAGAAGGAAGCTGCTAAGAAGGCGGCTGCTGAGGCTCGGGTTGATCGAATCAATACCAAGAACCGCATCGCTGCCATCCGTAAGACCATCAAGTATGTCAAGACGGGCAAGGCTGAGAAGGAACTGGCTCTGCTCCTCGAAAAGATTGCCTAATCAGTTGTAGCCCAATCACTTACGGTTGGGCTTTTTCATGGCCACAAACAATCCTGCATTCTTCGCAAAATACCTGTTGACTTCACCCCTGCCATAGTGTATGCTATTAGCACAATGAACGTCAACATCAGCTTCGACACCGACAACGCCGCCTTTGAAGACAGCTTCCTCATGGCTGTCACCAAGACCCTCGCTCAAGCCAAGGAAGCTCTGCTCGACAGCGAGAACACCACCACCATCCGCCGCCCGCTCAAGGACATCAACGGCAACCGCATCGGCACCGTGTGCATCAGCCACGACGTGCCCGTCAGCCAACTCTGAGCTTGACACCACCAACCAACCTGCTAACATACTTTTATCAATATGAACTCTACTCTGTCTAGGATTCGCAAGGGCAGCTTTGTCAAGGTCAATGTGCCCGTCAAGCGGTACAGCACTCTCGCCGACAGCGACACTCTGCCTGCCGACAACGTGTACCAAGTCACCTATGTCAGCCGCAAGGGCGATGACATCCGCATCTATGGCAAGGACCTGTGCGGCAGTCGCTATGTCAAGCCCAACGACGTGACCGTGGTGGATGGTCCACAGCCGCAGGTGAAGGTGGGCGATATGTTCAGTGCCCATTGGGGCTACGAGCAAACCAACGTGGACTTCTATATGGTGGTCAAGGTGACTGGCAAGAGTGCTTGGCTTGCCAGTGTGCCCAGCGAGCGCAAGTATGACGGTCCCATGAATGGCACTTGCCGTCCAGTTGCCAAGCTGCCCAGCCAGCTTGGACCTGGCAAGCAGTATCGCATCAAGGTCACCAGCGATGGCAAGGTGTGCTTCCGCCTCACCAGCTACAGCCATGCGTTTCCCTACACTGGCGGCGACTGCTTCTTCAGTGAGTGGCACTAAGTGCTAGGCAACAGGGTGCCTTCTAGCAAACAAGCCAGCTAGGGGGCACCCAGGCCCTGTGCCAAAAATAGTGCAAACCGGGGTGGGGGGTACCATCATCCCTGCCTTTTATAGCAATAACCGGGGGGAGGGGGTAGGGGGAGCCCTGTCAAGTGGTTCTGAATATGGGCAGGTGGGTGTCTACCCCTGCCGCCAGAGCTTTACAACACACATGAAGGTTTTTACGGCTGGAATCAACATATGCTTATTTTGTGGGCTTGGTGAAACATATGCTTATGTCATGCTGCAAAAAATAGTCTGGGTATGCATATATGTGCAAATCGTGTTTTTCTATACACAACTTTTAGGGTTTGTGTGTAATTTTTCAAAAAAAACTCTGCTCAGGTTTTTCACATAGTGGTTTACATATGTTGATGGATGTGTTATAGTTATGTTCATGAGATATTCTATTATGAATCATGTCAGTGAGTTGTTTGGGTTGGCGTTTACGATATTGTTTAATGTGGCTCCATTGTTTCAATTGGTTACCATAGTGCGGCATAAAAGCAGCTACAACAACAGTATTGCCATGTGGGTATGTGGAGCGTTGGGGCAGTTGTGTATGATGGGGTATTATGTGAGCATGAATGTGCAGGGCATGTTTAACTATATCAACTGTATTATTGGATTGTTGTTGAATTTGTGTATGGTGTGGTGTATAGTGTATTATAGCAACCGTAATCATTGAATCAGTGTGTGTGTTTATAGTGTTTGCATAGTGTTGGGGTTGTTGTTGTATTTTTATGGTTTGTATGTGTATTTTTTTGACAACGATAGATTTTGATATAAAAACGTGTTTTGTGTTGTGTTGATGTAGTTATACAATGTTGTATGAGTGTTTTGATCGCCATAGTTAATTTGCCTTGTAGAGTTTACAGATGGATTGTTGACAACTATCAATATGGATGTGATCGTCGTGACATGCGGCATTTGCACACAATTTTTAGTGATTTCATGTTGCCACGATTGGATTATTTGATCAAAAATATTGACCGCTCGGATTATTTGCCTATGCGATTAAACGAGCGTGGCGAGGTGGTGGGCACGTTGAGTTTGCAGGAATGGCGAGAAATATTGGTTGAAATACATTATGCGTTGCAGCAAGACGCAAATCCCAACAAAGTATCTATTGATGGTCAAATACCGCATAATTTGTTGCAGGTGAGTGAGTATCTGCAAAACATTGAAAAGCACAATCAACGCTATAAAAATGGATTGTTGTTGTTGGGGCGATATTATGGTGATTTGTGGGGTTGATAAAAATGCTTGACGGTTAGTTTGCGATGTGGTATAGTTATAATTGAAATGAAAACTGCACTACAACAAATTTGGGAGCGTACATCTTCTGTATGCAAAGGAATTGCCAACACCAATTGGTACTATTATAGTGTGTGTGTTTTGAGCGCAATAATGGTAATTACCGCCGTGCTTCATTTGCACAACCGAGATTATTTGCGTTGTTTGTGGGATGCTTTTGTGGCATTTGTGATGTTTTTCGGCAACAGGTTTAGAATTGTGCGCAAGCCAATTGAAAACACCTACAAAAGCAGTGTGTCGGATTTATTGGAAAAATGAGCATAGTTACCAACAAGTTTTTTTTGACGCTGGCACGTACCATTGATCATCGTGTGGGTTATACTGATGCGTGTGTTCCAGATGTGCCAATTTTGCCAGTGAAATATGCATTGGCCAGTTTTTTTGTTAGGTTTCTGATAGTGTTGGTGAATTTTGTTACGTGTGGATTTATTATTGCCAACGTGATTCATCATTGGTGACTTGACAACCACCAAAGTTGTGCTAATATGTTGTTATGAAAATGGTTCGATCAATAGTTGACAGTATTTGGTATCAAAAGTTGTGTATTTGCATGGGACTGTTGATGCTTATTCCAATGCAATTGCGTTTTGACGAAGGCAAGTATGTAAATGCGTTGTTTGATTTTTTGTTGGGTGCAGTTGTGGTATTCACCAATCTGGCTAGATTGAAATTGAGCAACAAAAACAACGCTGAAAACAAGGAGTGAATTGTTATGGAACGTAAATTGGCTAGTATTGTAAGAATTTTGGATGTTCACCCCATTGCTGGGGCGGATGCCATTGTGGTTGCCACTGTCAAGGGATGGAAGGTTGTGGTCAAGAAAAACGAATTTGCGGTGGGTGATTTGGCTGTTTACTACGAAATCGACAGCTTTTTGCCTGCAACACCACAATTTGAGTTTTTGCGACCACGATGCTACAAAAAGATGTCGGATGGTCGTGAAGGTTTTCGTTTGAAGACTGTGAAACTGCGTGGGCAAATCAGCCAAGGTTTGTTGACTCCGATTCCAGCTTCGTTGAGCAATGCAGTTGAAGGTGATGACGTTACTGCTGTTTTGAACGTGGTAAAGTATGAGCCTCCGATTCCTGCTCAATTGGCGGGTGAAATCAAGGGATTGTTTCCTAGTTTCATTCCCAAGACCGACGAAGAACGCATTCAAAACTACATCACTGAAAGTGAAGTGGATGTGCGTGGACAGGATGCATACATCACTGAAAAGTTGGATGGATCATCGTTTACTGCATATATCCGCAACAACGAGTTTGGAATTTGCAGCCGTAATTTGGAATTAAAGCCAAATGACGACAATGCTTTTTGGCAAGCTGCAAAGTTTTTGAACTTGCAAGACAAGCTGGCTAGTCTTGACCGCAACATTGCGTTGCAGGGTGAGTTGGTGGGGCCTGGTGTGCAAGGCAATCTGTATGCTTTGAAAAACCGCACAGTGTATTTCTTTACTGGCTACGACATTGACGCTGGTCGTCGAATGACGTTTGGTGAACTCAAGGAAGTGTTGGAACTGTTGAAGTTGCCAATGGTGCCAGTTTTGGAATACAGCTATGTGTTGCCCACTGAAAATGTAGTGGAAAACATGTTGGCTTATGCCGAGGCTAAAAGTGCCTTGAATCCCAAGGCAGATCGTGAGGGAGTGGTTGTGCGTGGATTGACCCAGGAGTTTAGTTTCAAGGCAATCAGCAACAAATACTTGCTCAACGATCCAGAATTGAGTTGATGTGTACAACAAACAAAAACACAGGCTGCTGATTGTGGTCTGTGTTTTTTTATGTCAAAATAGTGTGTTGATATCGTAATTAAACAAACCTCGCAATGGTTGCAACATCATGTGTTTGTGTGCGTCGTGAAAATGCAGATTCACAAACGCATCATAGTTTTTGTCGATGATCAGTTGTGATGGTGCGTGTATTGTTGATTCGTAATTTTGCAGTGCATTGATGTGTCGTTGCAGCGTATAATGCGGATCAAAACGTTTCGCATGAATCAGTATCAGTTCTGAATCGCTACGTGTACTGTTTGAATAAGGTTGTTCGTTGGTCGCTGTGTGTTGACCACTGTTGAGATGCAATGCATAGTTGGCACACACTGGTTTTGAATATTCACTATTTGAAAATGCGAATGATCTTTGTTCCAATATGTTTTTTTGTGGGTCAAATGCTACATCACCATCTTTTTCTTTGGAATACAACAATTCATAGCCAGTTGTTATAAAACAGTTGCGGTTGTTGATCATGTGTTTGATCAAATGATCCATCAAATTTGGACTGGGTGTGGGCACCACAAATTCGTCCACATCCACGTAAAAAACATATTTGTAAGATTCCAACAGTTTAGCGAAATAATCAACCACGATATAGGTCATTTTATTGCCGCTGGCAACTTTCAAGTCGGATATCACTTTGGTTACGTTTGCTGATATGTTGCTGGTACTATTATCGCAACTATTGTCGTCCAATACATACATGTCATTTTTATCAAAAAACCTACCATAGTAGTTTAGCCATTTCGGTAAAAAATAGCTTTCGTTGCGTACCAAAGTAAATATACAAATGTCTTTTTTGCTCATATATGTGCTTTTATTAGACCATGAACTATACATATACTTGCGCAGCACCACATGTGAAGATTATGAGCAACAAAAAAAATACAACACAGTTATTGATCAGTGTAAGTGACCCATTACTTTTTTATGTAAGAATTCGCAATTGGAAAAACAATCTCAAGCCTTATTTTGACAATTTGTTGGTGGCAATAAGTCCTGGTCCAGAATCCGTCAATATTCCTCAAGCCGAGTTTGACAAAATCAATCAGTTTTTTGTGGACATCACCAAGGATGATGATTCTATCAAGCTAAATTTTTTGGATCAAAACATGAATGACCACGGAGTCAACATTCGATATCTTACGCAAAATTATTGGGACAGCATTGGCGACACTGTGTTGTTGATGGAAGATGATGACTTTATCACCAACACCGATATTTTGAACAAGTATTTGACCAGAGTCAAAAATAGAGAAGTGGATGTTATTGGTACAACCCGTGGTTGCACCAACAATTCTGATCTTTTGAAGTTTTGCAGCGATGCATTGGCTGAAGACAATGTTATCGAAAACATGTGTCCACACACTCAACCCAATTTCACACCCACGCATTTGATTTTCAACAAAGGTATGATCACACCAAACGAGGTGATGGAAGCACAAAGTCATGAAGTTGGCGAGGTGTTGTATTATCGTGGTCGTAAATTTGAGTATGGTGTGTATACGTGTATGGACACGTTTGTTGATGCTAGTTTGAGAATTGGTACCAGAGCCAACAAGATTTATGAGCACAGACCATATATTGGTGGTACATCTGGAGATTTTTACGAATTTTCATATTTTTTCTCGTTGACTTCGTATCCTACACATTGGAACAAACCCAGCATAGAGCAAACCCATGAATGGATCGACCAACAATATCAATATCATATTGGTAGTGCAACATGTTTGTGTCGAGCAGCTTGTGAAAATGTAGATTTTTTGAGTCAATCGTTGTTTGAAGAAGCCAAAAATTTTCTGAGCAAGATTGGTGAGGAGGATCATGCTCAGTACACGTTGTTGGAGTTTTATCGCAGACTTTACATTTACAGAGAAATGTATGAGTTGGTTCGCAACGATGCCGCATTTGCACGATTTGTGCCTATGTACGACAAAAACTTGGCATTGGCCGAAGACTTTTTCAAAAATGTGGTCAAGATTGAAGACATCATGAAAAAGGTCAATTACAAGTTTATGGACATTGAGTATTACCGCAGATTGTTTGTGACAATGTTGGGCGACAAGCCGTTGTGATATAAATCTATCAATATTGACGAAGTGTACACTATTTATACAATACATCATCTATGAAGCTTAGTGATTTTCGTAAAATAGTACACGCAACCACATCGTCATTGTTGCAAGAAAGCAACGATTTGGCTTTGGCGTTGACTGGGGTTGGACCAAACGGACCAGAAAAAGTACCAACCACAGCGCAGGAGTTTATGAAAAAATTGGTGGGTAAGAAATTGAAAGATCTGCTGGATGCCACCAGTTTTTCTCGTTTGTATGTACTGAACAAATATGGAGTGGGATCATCGCCTGACGACGAAGATATTCAAGTGTTGGTCACTAATCTAATGGATGCCGCAACAGGATTCATCAACCGTCGTTTTTTGGGTCCAATTGGTAAACAAAGAGCTGCGTGGGAAAAAGAAAAGTATTCTACGCCCGAGTACAACGATTGGAATAAGCAACGCAATGCTGCATTCAAAGCAGTGCTGATGGCACGTAGAACTGGTGATAAAGCTGAAATTGATAAGGCCGAGAAACACAAGAATGATGTGAATGCGGCAGATCCAACATTTGGTGATTACAAACAAATGATGGGTGACATGGATAATGTAGTAAAACAATTTCATAACAAACCGCTAGTGCTTGCTGATGTGTTGCCTGGGCCAGACGACACTGAAGAAGACAAAAAGAACTGGCAAAGCGTTGAAACCGCTTTCAATGCTTTGAAAAAAGCTTCAAATCTAAAAGAACAAGAATCTATGGGTAAAAACTATCCAGCCGTTAAAGTATTTGTGTCCACGGTCGGCGGTGGCGTACATGTATTGCTGTGGAAGCAACAAAACTTTGACAAAGAAGTTGGTAGTGATGCCAACGTTAAAACCTATGGCAACCTTGCCAGTTTGATTCGCAATTTGCGTGTTGATCCTAGCAAGCTGATGAGTTCAGATCGTAATGCCGTAGAGATTTTGAAATTTCTGAGTTCAGACGAACTTCGTCAACTCGCAAACAAAGAAAGCGTTATAACAACCAATATTCCACCAGATGTTGTGGACAAGTTTAGCACCAACCAACCTTTACAAGAAAACCAACCTATGACCCAGAAACAAAAACTCAAGCAAATCATTCGTGCCATTGTTGCCGAAGACTTCAAGGGCGAACCAAATCATGCAGCCGAAGTAGAATCAGACAATCTTACAGCAACACTCAGCGAAACTGATACTGCTGCCAACATTGCTGATTTGGAAAAGTTGATTGCCAACCCAGATGCAGCATTTGCCAAGAAAAACTATGGTAGTGTGGAAGCATATCAAAAAATGCTGCGCAAAAAGATTGCACGTTTGAAGGGTGATGAGCCAGGTATGGGACCAGAATATCGTGTGCGCAGCGACGAACCAGCACCATTTGGTTATGGTTTGGATGAAAAAGAATCTGCCAAGAAAGTATCACCAAAAGCTTTGGATCAAACCAAGGATGGTACAATTGATGCGGGTGATGCAGTGGTTGCTGCACGAAAAGAAAAGATTGCATTGAGCAAGGGCGACAAGTCTGATGCTGCATTCTACAAAAAAATCAAAGCAATTGTCAACAAGCGCAAAGGTAGCAAAGTATGAAAATAACTCGCACAGAACTAAAACAAATCATCAAGGAAGCAATCAGAACTGTAACCAATGAAGTTCTGAGCGAGGATTTGTTTGCCAAAGTAAACGCCACGCCTCTTGATCAGTTTGTGGCTCAAGAGTTGAGCGAAGCAGATATGTTGGGTGCAACCACCAAGCCGTTGACACCTGATGAAATGCAAGCATACTTGCAAAAAACTGCAACTGGCAAGAAAACCAAATTGGACAAGTTCACGATGCCGTATGTACATCGTGGCAATATTCAGATCAAAGACGAAAATGATCGCACGTTTGATTTGGATAGACTCAAGTCAGCAATCACACAACGTCCAGACAAAATTCTCAAGCAAAACGAGAAGATCACACACAGTGGTGGAGGTAGTACAGTTTATTACAACATTGGTTTGCCAGCATTGAAAGGTTTGGCGGTCAATGAAAAGACTGGTCAGTTTGTTGTGGTGGATACATGTCCAGGTGCAGGTGCTTGCAAAGTATACTGCTATGCCAAGAAAGGTGGATATGTGCAATGGAAAGCAAGTTCACTGTCGCAAACACGATTGTTGAACTTTTTGTTGAATGATCCACAAGGATTCAAGGCAAAGCTTGAAGGTGAGTTGACCGCAGCAAAAAACAAATTTGGTAAAAAGGGAACCAAAGTTGTGGTACGTTGGCATGATGCTGGCGATTTCTTTAGTCCAGAATACGTTGATCTAGCATACAGTGTTGCCCGAGACTTCCCAGATATTGATTTCTACGCCTACACCAAGATGGCTGGTGTGGCATTGGGCAGCAAGCCAGCCAACTTCAAAATGAATTTCAGCATGGGTGCCACCCCAGAACAAGAAAAGCAAATTGCTTTCAAGACCACCAAACATTCAACTGTGGTACCAAAACCAATGTTTACTGACTTGATTCTCAAGGACGAAGACGGAAAATTGGTGAAGGTTGATGGCAAGATGCAATTCAAGTCTCCAGAAGCAATTGAAACGTTGAAGCAAAAATTGGCAAGCAAGTATGGAGTGGACAAGGATTCAGTGATCACCTATGACGAAATGATGAAGATTCCAGTTGGCGACACTCCAAAGTGGAACGTGATCATCAAGCCAGGTGATGGTGATGATGCTGCCAACCGTGCCGATGTAATTGGTTCGTGGTTGCTGATCCACTGAAAAAAATCCAAAAAATTGTTGACGTTTTCCAAATTCAATGATATATATTGGTATATGACACCAGTTTGTGTACAACATATTAAGCGTGAATGGTATAATACAACCTTTGATAAAAGAAAGGTTGGCGGCTGATATTTGTACACAGAACTAGGATAAAAAATATCAACCGTCACCCAGAAATGAGTGGCGGTTTTTTGTTTGTTTAATTCTAGTTGAAAAAAGTGTTGACGGTCACAAGAAGTATGCTAAAGTGATCTCAGTTGAACGACGAAAGTGGTTCGACAGCAAGCCGAAAGGCGAGCGAAAAAAGACAGTTGACAAGACATAAAAAGCTGATAGACTGTTGGAACAATTTGAAAAACGAAGGCTTGAAACTCCATCTGTTGAGCCTCCGCCAGTGAGTCGGGCAACCGACAATAAGGTAAAGTCTGGAAAAATCAATTGATTGGTCCGTGGGTGTTATTGGTGAAACAAGAACCCATAGGGCGATGACGGAATTACCGAGGTGATTTCCGTAAACGTTGAAACAACAATTTAATGCCACCTTAGCTCAGTTGGTAGAGCATCAGTTTTGTAAACTGAGGGTCGTCGGTTCAAGCCCGACAGGTGGCTCCAATTTGTAATGGTGATCGTAGCATAAAAGTAATGTCGTGGTTTGTGAAGCCACCTAAGCGGGGGCAGTACCCGTCGGTCACCCCAATTTCAATGGTCCCATCGTCTAATAGGAAAGGATTCTAGATTCTCAATCTGGGGAACTCGGTTCGACTCCGAGTGGGACTACCAATTTACATAACCTCATCGTCTAGTTACTAGGACAGATGTGTTCTCTGAGACATCGACCTTGGTGTAAATCCAAGTGAGGTTGCCAATTTTCAGTATATGCTTCGGTGGTGAAATTAGATATCACATAACTTTGCGAAGGTTAAGTTTCGAGTGCGACTCTCGGCTGAAGCACCAATTTCAATGGCCTCATCGTCTAATGGCTTAGGACGGTAGACTTTCAATCTACAAATCGTGGGTTCAATTCCCCGTGGGGCTACCAATTTATAGGGTGGTGGCAGACAAGCAATGCACCGGTCTCCAAAACCGCACCATGTGGGAGCGTTACCCACTCACCCTGCCAATTTACAATCCGACAATAGCTGAGACAGTATTAGCGCAAGCCTGAAGAGCTTGAGACGTTGGTGCGATACCAACTTGTCGGGCCATATTTTCCGAAGTACAAGGAAACAAAGGTTACTTGGAACAACCCTCAAATTAAAAGTCCAAGCGCATGTCGAGACCCAGAGAGCGAGAACGTCACGGGGAAGGACGACCACAAATATCCTTGCCAAAATCGTGGTACAATTTTCATGGTCATATAAAGTAATAGTAACCTAACCCTCTGTCTAAGGGAAGTCCGGGGAGCGTAACCCCGTATGACCGCCATTTTAATTCTCGGATCGTATAATAGTATTACCTTCGGTTGTTACCCGAATGATATGGGTGCGATTCCTGTTCCGAGAGCCATTTCATTCCCGAGTAATGTCAAAGTAGCATGACTGGCTGTTAACCAGTAGGTGGAGGTGCGAGTCCTCCCTTGGGAGCCAATTTCAACATACAAACGAAGGCGACAAGCTAGTGTATTTAGAGTGGTTCACCCCAATCCTTTTACCCGGGAGGGGTTCTTGGTTCGACTCCAAGAGAGTATATGATGCAACGAGGTAGTAGTTGTATGGGACACTGATAGACATCACTGTGAATGATGCTGACGAGTATTTATTCATAGTGAGGGAACCGCCGTGAAATCCAGTAAACATTTTTCTTTATGAAGACCAAAGCATTTACACTGATTGAAATTCTGTTGTGTGTGGCAATACTTGCTACAATAATGACTGCGGTGGTATTCAACATGGATAGCTTAATGAACTCACGCAACGTCATAAATTCGAAAGTAAATGACTATGTTACGCTTACACGATTTGTGAAAGCCAATGCAGCCATACACGGCAAGACAATGCAAATTTTGGTTCATACCAACAAGCTTAAAGCTGTGGAGATAGACAATGACGGTACAACCAACGACATCGCAACGTTGCAATTTCAATTAGAAGCGTTGAATGATTCTGCGGTGTTTGATGGTGAGTCTCTTACGTTTTATCCAGACGGCACACTACACAAAGAATCAACAGTGAGCATCGGTCTGGAAAACGAAACAAATTTCGTGTTTGTGAACATAAATGATTGGAACAAAGTTTCCTTGACAACCACAAACACACAGTCTATAGTAGACGAAGATTTCAACAATAGGGATGAGTAATCTTAAAAAAACAAACTAGATAGATAAGCAAGTTCGAAATTGCTTGACCATCGTGAGATCCTAGTGTAAGTTTAGATGAAAGGCCCTGCCAATTTCAATTCCTCTCTAGCTCAATGGTAGAGCACTTGGCTGTTAACCAGGTTGTTCGGGGTTCGAGTCCCTGGGGAGGAGCCAATTTTACGGTGAGTGTTCCCTATGGCTGTCTGTAAAACAGTTGCCATCAATAAATAGGGCGGACGGCAAGTGGTTCAACTCCTCCACTCACCACCACTTTTTTGGGTACGTCGCATAGCAGCAATTGCAGGAGACTGTAAATCTCCCGGGCTAACGCCCTACGTAGGTGCGAGTCCTACCGTGCCCACCATTTCATTTTTTGATTGTGTATTTGATTTGCTCTATTTATAAATGATGAGCAAAACCAAAAATACCAAACTAGATTTTAACCAAATGTTGGACAAGTGTTGGAAAACTGCACTTGGCGTAACAAAACGTGCTAAACTGTATCAAGCATCATCTCCAAAAAATTTGAGTTTTATTCACTGCATTTTCCGAGGTGATGGAGAATATGCAACAATCATCGTGAATTGTACATGTGAAGGAAGAATTCACATTACCACAGTGGATAGTCCATATATGGATGATTGTGTGATTCACCCACCAATTAAAATGACACAAGTTGAATCAGAACAATTTTTGATCAACGCTGGTTACACAGAGTGGACGGTGGTATTGCTCAGAGAGCCTTTGTATTCTGTTAAATACCCACCATTGTACATTTATACTGTACCAAATGTTGGATACATGGCTGTAGATAGCACAAACGGAAACGTGTTTCCGTTGTATTAAAGATTTCAATCTGTGTGTAGTTCAGAGGTAGATCAGTGCTCACTATGATGGTAAATGACACCGTAAAAGCGTGAATAAGCACGGGCCGTTGGTTCGATCCCAACCACACAGATTAATTTTAGTAGTAGTCGCCCCAATTATCGCATTGGGTCAATATAGATGAATCGCAGTATATCTATAGATTTGCAGTGTTGCAATGCGGCGAATGATTTATGTGACCATATTTATAAGCATGGTCATAGAAAAACTGTTACCGCTTATAGCACAGAGTTTGAGTCCAAAGCTACTTAAACCCGAGTATCGTCAAACAAATGCAACTAATCCAATGTATGGACATTGCTATGTAGCAACCGAAGCGTTGTATTGTTTGATGAACAAATTTTCCTTGACAGGCACGTTCAAACCGTTTCAAGCAAAAGACGAAAACAACGTGAGTCATTGGTGGCTGCAAAGCCAAGACGGAGTGATCATTGACATAACAGCATCGCAGTATACGAGCGTTGGAAAAACGCCGCCATACAGCCTAGGCAAGTCAAGACCATTCATGTATCCGTCTCCATCAAAAAGAAGCAGAAAAGTGATGGAAGCGGTTCTGAAAAAAGTTGTTGACGAATCACAATGATGTGCTAAGATGATTTCAGTTCGTTGACATAGCAAACAAGATTTTACGCAAGCGAAGCCACAATAGACGGGCACCCGACTCTTAATCGGACGATTCGTGTGGGGGCAGTACCCACCGCTTGCACCAATTTATGGATCGGTAACTCAACTGGATTAGAGTAATCGGCTCTTACCCGATAAGTTGTGGGTTCAAATCCCACCCGGTCCACCAATTTCAATAATGGGGTTCAAGCTTTAACGGTGAAGCAACTGGCTTTTAACCAGTAGAACACGGATCGTTACCGTGGAGCCCTACCAATTTCAATGCTCCTATACGATAATGCAGTCCCTGTGCCTGATTAGCGCAGTGTCGTGGTTCAAGTCCACGTAGGAGTACCAATTTAACGGAGTCGAAGCCACAATAGACGGGCACCCGGCTTTTAACCGGAATATTCGTGTGGGAGCATTACCCACCGGCTCCACCATTTTTTGGGGTATAAGAGGAACAGCAGACTCATTTCCCTGTCACGGAAAAGATAGTGGGGGCAGCACCCATATACCTCGCCATTTCAATAGGCAATTAGCTCAATAGTAGAGCCTTCGACTGATAATCGAAAGACCACGGGGCGGAACCGTGATTGCCTACCATTTTCACCAACTCTATGAAGCAGGTCGTGTAGTAAAAGAGATAGCGGGATTTGTGTTGACGACGAACACAGACCGAATAAGCCTATTAGCGAACTATCGTGTTGGTGCCACTACTGTTCGAACAGTGGTGGGTAATTTTCAATGGGGTGGTAGCTCAATTCGGGAGAGCGTCTGTTTTACACACAGAAGGTCAGGAGTTCGAATCTCCTCTACCCTACCAATTTAATTGCCCGTTAGTATAAAAGTAGAATATCTCACTGACACTGAGAAGAAGTTGGAGCGTTACCAATACGGGCAACCATATTTATTAGTTGTAGTAGTTAATGCACTCGTAGCTCAATTGGATAGAGCAACTCGTTTCTACCGAGAAGGTTGGGGGTTCAAGTCCCTCCGGGTGTACCAAATTTCAATGGGCATGTATTGGCACTGCCTACGAAGCAGTTAGCGCATAATTGGATAGATGTAGGTTCGATCCCTACCATGCCTACCAATCTAAATATAGTTGTTGTTTCGAACCTCCAAGATATACTTATACTAGAGGTTCGAATCTATGAATGACATTAAAAATATAATCAAAACGTCTAAAACAGTTCGTGAAGCGTTATCTAAGTTGAATAAGAACGATGCTAGTCAAAACTATAAATGGTTCAACAAGTACGTCAAAGAAAACAATATCGATACATCTCACTTTCTAAGCAAATCTGAGTTTGTCAAACTTATGCGTAAAGAAGATAAGTTGAAAAAGTTGAACAATGATTTTGTTTTTTCCGAACACACAAAGGTTGCCAGATCCGCCGTCAAATCTAGGATCATATCCGAAAATCTTATCCCATACGAATGCAACTTTTGCAAAAACAAAGGTGAATGGCGCAACACAAAAATCTCTCTAGTTTTAGACCATATCAATGGGATTAACTATGATAACCGTCTTGAAAATTTACGATTTCTTTGTCCTAATTGTAATTCTACACTAGAAACTCATTGTAGAGGTCATAAGGGATTGATCAAAAAAGATATTTCAAAAAAACCAAGACAATTAACCTTAAACTCAAGAGCAAATTTACGCAAAGTGGTCAGACCAGATAGATTGACGTTGGAGAAAGACGTTGAGCTATTAGGATATGTCGGTACAGGTAAAAAATATGGTGTGAGTGATAACGCTGTACGCAAATGGATGAAGACATATCAAAAATATTTATAGGTTCGATTCCTATCAGCAGTACCAATTTCATCATGTTCCCGAGCACAAAGTCGTCGAGTGGCTACGCTTTCAACGTAGATATCTAGTGGGTGCGAGTCCCATCGGGAATACCAATTTACTAAACTGTGTGTTATTGGCATACAACAACTAGTTATTGTCATAGCTATGAGTATTCTTAAATTTTGTAACACTATTCACCCAAACAATGTCAAATACTCCAGTCATAGTGCTGGCGAACCACATACATTTTTTCAAAAATATGATGAATTGTTTGCTGTAAAAAGACAGTACGACCACATGACAATAATGGAGTTGGGAACTCACATTGCAGAAACCACCAAGGTTTATCATGACTATTTTGTCAACTCAAACATAGTGACCGTTGAAAGAGTGCAGTCACACATTGACCATATCAAAGACAAAGATAAATTTCCAAGAATCAATTTTGTACACGCAGAACTGTTAAATGATGGTGGTTGGTCTAGTGTTCCAAAGTTTAGTTTTGATCTACTTCCTTACAAAACATTTGATATTGTAATAGATGATTGTGTGGAGCTACCCATGGATTTCGCCAATCCAATAGATCAAGTCAATATTCAAACACAGACATTTAACAGATTCTACGATAAACTTAATCCTGGCGGCATGATTATCATTGATTGTATTCAGCACGAAAGTTATGTGGATATAATCAAAAACAAATTTGTGGGTGATAAATCAAAAATACAATTTTACGATTTGCGCCATATAAAAGACTACTATGACAACAACATTTTGGTATATACAAACTAACGATTTGACAGAGTAGTGTAATGAACGCACACGTACAGAAGTTAGCTGTGGCTGGGCTGATCCAATTTTTGGGTAAATGTAAACGACGACCAAGGACAAGACGTATTAGTCCCCATGATTGTCATGTCGATAAACTCCAGTAAGTTAACAAAACTTGAGGTTTGGGTTTGATTCCCAACTCTGTCACCATGCTCACATAGCTAAATTGGAATAAAGCACTTCGGTCCTAACGAAGCGATTGAAGGTTCAAATCCTTCTGTGAGCACCAAAATTTGCTCTTGACTATTTATAACAGTGTGCTAAGATGATTACAGTTCTTTGATTTACGGGCACGTAGCTAAAATGTATAAAGCACTCCGCTTCGAACGGAACGATTGTAGGTTAGAATCCTACCATGCCCACCAATTTTTGCCTCCATAGTATAAAAGTATTACACGGCTTTGGTAAAGCTGAGACGCAGGAGCGTTACCCGCTGGAGGCTCCAATTTTAATGGTGTATGTAGCATAACTGGTTTAATGCCCCAGATTGTGAGTCTGGCAGATGCGAGTTCAAATCTCGTCGTACACCCCAATTTTGCCTCATAAACATAGATAGCGATGTGTTAGTTTCGTAAACTAAAGAGGACAGTGCAGGTCTGTCATGAGGCTCCATTTATTGGCACGTAGCATAATAGAAATGCAATCGGTTCTGACCCGAAAGATTGTGGGTGCAAGTCCTACCGTGCCAGCCAATTTATATGCCCTGTTGACGCCGAGTGGTAAGGCGGCGGTCTGCAAAACCGAAGTGGGAAACCACGACGCAGGTTCGATTCCTGCACAGGGCTCCAATTTATGATAGCACATCTATCGGATCAAGAAAGAGTTGCATACGGCAAAGCCAAAGAGCATTTGATTGTTAAAAAGCTTGCTGAGTTGGGTTACTCAATTACTCCACCAACTGACCATCAAGACATGTATGACAAAATTGATGGCTTTTACACTGCTAAAAATGGCAAATCAAAATCCATTCAAGTCAAATATCGTGAGAGTGGCGACGATGTACTTTTTGAAGTGATTAAAGATTGGGACAAAAATGTCTATGGTAGAGACTATGTTAGCAAAGCCGAATTGTATATTGTTGCTAATCGTGCCGGTGTTACTAGAATGTATCCAAAGCAATTGTTCAAAGATTTGGCAGATCAAATTTTACAAGTTGTAGATCAGTCACCCAACGATGGTGATTGGAGTGGTAACGGTTGGGAAGCAAAGCTTCGTCCAGATCCAAGAAATGGAAATTACAAGTTGATTGCATTCATTTCCCCTACGTTGTTTACTCCACTGTTTGAACAACATTTGGTTTTGTGAGCATCCATTGAGTATCTAAAATTTCAATACCACAATTTGTTTGTTGCTGATATCGGTCTACTGCGCATTTAACGCTATACCACCCATAATCGTCACCGAATAAAACACCATTCTCCGACAACAAGTTTTTGTAGCTACAAATATCAGCGTATACGTCATCTTCTTCATGAGAAGCGTCGATATAAATCAAATCTGCTGTGACTTCCATCTTTTTCAATAGTTTTGCAGCAAGATTTGACGGCAACGGAACTGGAACGATGATGTCTTGGTGATTGCAGTGAACAACGTTGCTAAGAAATTGATAATAGACTTGTGGGTATCCATTCTTTAGCAGCAAATCTCGCTCTGGTGTGTGATTTAACCAGTCCCAAAATTCTAGTGATCCAAGCCAAGTATCAACACAATAAATTTTGCAATTCAATCCTTGCGCTTTTACGATGTTTGCCATGTTGATTGCGGATTGACCTTTCCATGTACCCACTTCAATTATACTGGATGGCTTTATTCTCGTAATAAGCTTTTCAAAGATAGGGTTATTACCGCCCCAACCTTGAAGGTCAAACGGCATAATACTCAAATTGTCGTAGACATTTTTTCCAATTTCGTTCATATAAATAAGTATATTTTGAGATAGACACACCTCCGGCGGTTCGATTCCGTAAGGTAAACGGTTCTGGTGTGGAATAAGTAAGTCAACACTGAAATGGGTTTAATTAGCCCGTGAAATCCTCAAGCAAAAAGAGCGACCAGCAATGGTCGCTCTTTTTTTGTTTTTAATGGTTCGTTACACAAATGACCTAGTTTCTGTAATTCTGCCACCTTGGCCACGCACATATTGTGTTGTGTCGAGTGACAGTCTCAACTTCTTGTAAACGCCATTGACTGACGGAAAGCGTTGATCTCCGCCTGGCAAAATGTTGGCGGTGTTGCCACTACGAGAATACAAGTCGATTCTTAGTGTTGACAAATCATCGTATACTTCCATACAACCATAACGACCATTGGCGGTGGTATAGCTTGAACTAAATCCAGTTATTGCCAAATTATAGTTTGGATTGTTGACTTGATATTGAATACCCGATGTGGCTCGCCAAATATCAGCACCAACCACCATATATGGTCCACCTTTTCTGCTACCTCCTTGATCCAGAGGACCAGATTGATGAATTGTCATAGGTGGATTGACTCGACTGCCAGTGCCATACCAAGGACTGATCGTACCATCATCCATTGCAGTCATATGAGCATCACCAGATAGAATGATCACTTTACCAATTGACGCACTATGCGCACTAATGAAATTTGCAATTTTGTTTCTGTAGGTTGTATACTTTTCCCAACCATCATCACCCGTCCATCTTGGATTGGTGTCATCGCCTTCCCACGGAAAGCTGCTAACCCAAACTTTTACTGGATAATTTGTGTCGGTCATTTCTTCCATAAACCATTCTTCTTGCTGAGGCAACCACACAACTTTTGATGCATCATCTGGATCGTTGTATGGTGTGCGTTGAGAACGATTGTCTGTGACCACAAACTTGACTCTGCCAATATTATAGCTGTGATAAATAGCTTTGGTTTCAACCGACACAGATTCGCTCAAATATGTTGACGCAGTACATGGAAAATTGTTGTGAGGGAATATTGCGTTTACAGCAGCATAAGCATGACCTTTGTTTACATTGGTGCTATCGCTGTTGTTGTTTCCGAAATCATGATCATCCCACACATAATCAATTGGTACAAACTTGGTTAGTTGTGGAAAATAATTTGGTTCACACCATGCTGGGTTGTAGACTGTGTATGCTGCTTGTGAGCCAGAACCAAATACAGCTTGGTATGCGTCTTCATGGTTTGCAGCAGAAACAGGTTCAAGAGCATTGTCCCAATAGAACATATCACCCATGTGAATAAACACGTTTGGAGCATATCTGCCAATTTTTTGAAAAATGGTAGATGTGGGATAACTATCCATACAGCTTGCATAACTTGCACTGAATCTGTATGAACGATTTGCGACTGGTAGTGTCTTGAAAGAGCCTAAATAAGAATATCCCAAACCTTCAGTATTGACACTTGCTGACAAATAAGAATCACAATTATAGTCGTACAACCAATAATAGTATTGTGTGTTTGGTTGCAAACTTTCCATTTTCACCGTGACCAACGAACCAGTGTCCAACAATGATGGATTGATTGTGGCTTTTTTCACAACACGACTTGAATCTTTTGGATTGTTGGTGGTAGATGCTACAAAATACAAACGATGGTTATTTGTAGCATATTGGCGAGTCAGCTTGGTGCTCAGACGAATGCTGTTTGTATCTGGTGCTCCACTCAACGCAAAAATCAAATCATATGACACTGATGGCGGTGGCGTTGGTGGAGTTTCATTGGCTGGTCCGCCAGCACCAGATCCAGGTGGAGGCGAATTTTGCGCAATCATTGACAGAGTTTGGTTAAACTCAATCAGCAATTTGCGATATCCGCTCATGATTTCCAACAAAGGCTTGTTTTTGTTTTGTTGGTAGTAATTCTGCCAATCAATCATCATATGTTAATAAATAGGATTCGATTCTAGTTCACGGACATGATTCACATGGGAATTGTGGCTCGTTGTTTTGTGTGAATATGCGTTTTGGATCTCCAATAGTTCCACTACCGCAAGCAGTTGATAGTTTGATTACAAAATTGTCAAAATCAACATTGACTGGGAAATTGACGTTCTGCACACAACATCCATCAACTGGAGAATACGCCTTTTGAACGGTAGCCAATGTGATTGCGGTACCATCGTCTGGAGTAAATGTTGAACTAATATAGCCCTTGGCAATGAATTTATTAGCACATCTCAATCCAAGTGCGCTAATAGGATTTGCAGTTGTATCCGAAATAGTAACGCTTGCGTTGCATTGTGTATAAACCAATATGCCGTTGCCGCTGTTTTGTGAAACACACGACGATACAACTTCCATGTCACCATTGTTACATTTATCTTGTACAGACGTAGCGCAATCGCAACCAGGTGGGGTAGGATCTGGGCAAAGATCTTGTGTAGGACATGAGCTTGCCATAGGATACACAACAAAGTATACCGCACCTGCTGGAGGACTGCTGCTACTTGGCGTAGGAGTTGGAGTAGGTGTAGTTGCTTGAGAGTTGCTTGGTGTCACACTAGGAGTTCTAGTCATGCTTGGCGTAGCAGTATTACTTGGTGTGACGGTGTTGCTTGGTGTCACGCTAGGAGTTTTAGTAACGCTAGGTGTCACTGAAGTGCTTGGTGTGACTGTATTACTTGGCGTTACACTAGGAGTTCTTGTTACGCTAGGCGTCACACTTGGAGTTGCACTCAAGCTAACACTTGGAGTCACACTAGGTGTCACTGAAGTGCTTGGTGTGACTGAGTTGGTTGGTGTGATACTAGGTGTTACCGATACGCTAGGAGTTACTGAGTTGGTTGGGGTAATACTAGGGGTTCTAGTAACACTTGGCGTAGCAGTATTACTTGGCGTCACTGAATTCGTTGGTGTCACGCTTGGTGTTACTGAGTTGCTTGGTGTCACGCTAGGTGTTGCACTCAAACTGATGCTTGGTGTGACACTTGGCGTTGCAGTATTGCTTGGTGTCACTGAGTTAGTTGGTGTGACGCTTGGCGTTGCAGTATTGCTTGGCGTGACGCTAGGTGTTGGAGTCACACTAGCACCAGGAGTACCACTAACGGTTGGAGTTACACTAGGTGTTGCGGTAACACTTGGGGTTACAGAGTTGCTTGGTGTCACGCTAGGTGTTGCACTCAAACTGATGCTTGGCGTCACTGAATTGGTAGGTGTGACGCTGCTAGTAGAAGTTACGCTAGGAGTTATTGTGTTGCTTGGTGTAACACTAGGAGTTGTGCTAACACTAATACTTGGTGTAACGCTAGGTGTTGTAGTATTGCTTGGTGTGACGCTAGGCGTAGGCGTTACGCTGGCACCAGGAGTACCACTAACAGTTGGTGTGACGCTAGGAGTAGATGTGATAGATGGAGTCACACTAGGTGTCACTGAAGTGCTTGGTGTAACACTGGTAGTTACACTAACACTAATACTAGGCGTTACACTAGAAGTTGGTGTCACGCTAGGAGTCACACTAGGAGTTGCTGTTTCGCTTGGCGTTACACTTGGTGTTGGAGTTACACTAGAACCTGGAGTGCCACTGACGCTTGGTGTTACACTAGAAGTGACACTCACGCTGATGCTAGGAGTCACACTCACACTAATGCTAGGAGTTACACTTGGTGTTGCAGTAACGCTCGGAGTTGCTGTAATACTTGGGGTAGCAGTTACGCTAGGGGTAACACTAGAAGTTGGAGTTACACTAGACGCAGGAGTGCTTGACACACTTGGGGTAATACTGACACTTGGTGTTATGCTATTACTTGGCGTTGGAGTGATACTGGAAGTTGGAGTTATGCTAGGTGTAGGTGTTACGCTCGCAGTTACGCTAGGAGTGGTACTAGGGGTAGAACTTACGCTAACACTTGGTGTTGCTGTAATACTAGACGTTGGTGTAATACTTGGAGTGACGCTTGGTGTTACACTTGGCGTTTTGGTAGTAGATGGCGTTGGTGTTATGCTTGGTGTTGCACTCGGTGTAGGTGTCACACTAGGAGTAACGCTTGGGGTTGTACTTGGTGTTGTACTTGCGGTCCTAGTGATTGACGGTGTTGGTAGAGGAGTTGCGCTAGGTGTTCGTGTCACGCTTGGCGTTGCTGTAACACTTGGTGTGACACTTGGAGTTCTTGATAGCGACTGTGTTGGTGTAGACGATGGAGTTAACGTCTTTGTTGTGCTAGGCGTTTTTGTTACACTAGGAGTTTTGGTTACACTTGGAGTTGGTGTACCCGTTGGTGTTGAAGTGACACTTGGAGTTTTAGTAACCGATGGCGTAGGAGTTATACTAGCAGACAAACTTTCGGTTGGAGTTACGCTTGGCGTTGCAGTATTGCTTGGTGTTGGACTTATAATTGGTGTGGATGTTACACTTGGAGTTGGTAGTGGTCCACAACAATTAGAATTTACAACAACCGGCTGAGTGTAAATGATTCCAATAAACTTTTGCTTTGCTGGACTACTGTACGAATAAAGTTGTGTTTTTAGTCCATTGCATTCAATAGGAACTACTTTGAATGCGTATTTCAAATACAAAGCCTGATAATAAGGCTTGGGCGCAATCTGCGAATTACCGTTTACAGCATAGCCAATTTCCGCTGCTGCTTGTCTAATTGTTGGATTTGGATCATCCTGCGCAATGTCGCTCATCCAAGCAACAAAGTTTTCCTTGTTCAACAAACTGTTATAATCAACACTAGACATAACAATAAATAGAATTGTTTATGCTTTTAGGTTAAATAGTTATAGGTTGACTATGCCCAAATCCAATTTATATCGTGATTATTTGGAAATGCGAAACGAAATCGAAAAGCATAAATGGATCGAAAGCGAAAAAATGGGACACGATGTGGGGTTTGACTACGCTTTGATCGACTGGACCACGCACCATCGAAAAGATTGGGTAGAGTATAAAAAAAGAAAAAATCGTATGATGTGCCCAGAAAATTGATGTTTTTACATATTGTACACATATATATTCCTTACCATGCAAAGAATCTTGCATTTGCCTGTTGACAGGATCAAGGTTCTGGTGTAAGGTATATACATGTTCGCATTCGTTCTCAACAACGAACCGAAACAATCGAAAAGAAAGTTTCAAAAAGTTGTTGACGAAGCACAAAACGGTGCTAAGATGAATGCATAACAAGTTAGTTCTTTAACAACAACAATTTTGGGGTGCTTGAACTCCCTAAAGATAGTCAGCAGCAATGTTGACGAAAGAAGTCGTCCCCTAACGGACCTTCGCCTGGGCAACTAGGACACTCAAGCAAATGGCAAAGTCTGTGACTTTCATCCAAAAGGTGGAAGTACGTCTGAAGCTGGATCGACAAATGATGACTGAGGGTAACACTGTAAGTTGTCTACTAACGGTACCGCCGAGCACTATTGATTCCCATGTGGAACAGTCAAGAATAAGATTTAAGCCAAAGATACGGGTGTGAGACCGCAATTAAATGCTCGTATGTAGATTGATAGAGAGTGGGCATGGGCAACTGAGCACACAATCTTGAAAATCCGTGAAGTATCCGCAAGAGAAACACATGTGGCGTGTTGCATATTGTATCCCAAAAGGGTATGAAACAACAAGCAGCGCACGTCACTGTTAGGTGCATGATAGCTCAACAGTAGAGCAATAGCCTTGTACGCTATGTGTTGTCGGTGCAAATCCGATTCATATATTAAAAACGCAAAGTCGCTGCTTATGTAGGATGAAAGTGACTTAACTCTGTGGACCGAAAGGTTAACACAGACAACGAAATGTCCGCAAGACACTAGTTGTTGATTGGAGTCTGAACGGAGTCCGCAAGACTTAACTGCTCGCAAGGCAGACGGTTGGATGAAGGTTGAATAGTTCTACGTTAAGGTTGACAAGCCACAACCCTAAAAAGGCAGTCATGTTGGATACGATTATAGATCGCAAGGTCGTAAGCGTGGACAAGTTGAGAAGCCAGTCCGCAAGATTGGTATAATGCAACGAAAGGCCAACAGCAGAAGCGGTAGTCTCACGCCAAGCAAAAATTTCAAATCGATGATAGACCATTCGGGAACGGCAGTGAGATCCATCGACTATTGAAAATCTTCTTCTATCTTCCTCAGTCTTCTCAAATAAAACACTGGTATTTCGACCAGGAAAAATACTTATAAGGTGTATATGCGCAAACCTAGAATTGTTATAGTATCAAGTTACGGTAATCCATTGGTGATCAATGTTTGGCTCAAGTATTATGCCAAATACTGGCACGATGTTGTGGATCGTGTGTATATTGTTGCTGGTGGAAATATTGATAAGACTCATCCAAAACTAGTTTCATCAAACGAAGCATTGTGTGAATACTACAATAAACAAACCAACAGCAACAAGTTGAGCTTTATTTATGCTCATTTGGGAGAGATTCCAGATCTGACCACTCACGCTCACTTGCTGTATTCTGGTACCTCACAAGCTATCTCAGACTATGAAGACGCAACGTTGTGTTATGTGGACGATGATATGTTTGTGCGCAACAAACAATGGTTGATTGATTATTTTGAGAAACTTGAATCTGATCAGTATTGTTCTGCTGCACAGCTTTTTGATCGTCCATCTTTTGGATACGATACTCATTTGGCAATTTGGTTTATGTTTGCCGATCTGCGCAAAACCAAGTTCTTGATGGAAAACTATGAGCGTTGCGCTACAGCACATTTTGAAAAGTTGAGAGAAACTTCTTTTCATCTACCAAACGAAGGTAATTCTTGTATTGGATTTTTCCGAAAGACTGGAAATTTCTTTGGTAGTATGCGATACTTTGCTGGATGTAGTTTTGATTTCGCAAACTATACTACTCCAGAAGGAGACGTAAACAACAACCACGACGAAGTAGGATGGTTATATTCAGCGTTGTTGCGTCGAGTTTATGGCCAAGATAAAGAACTGGTGATCAAACGTGAAGAAATTGGGCATTTGTTTTTTCACTCACACATTCCGATAGACACTCAAGTTCAAGAGTATATTGCAAAAGATTCACCAGTGTATCATGTGTCTGGAAATTATCATTCGTATGTTTTTTGCTATAAATACAACTACGAAGAAATTTGTAAAATTCTGACACCTGCGGTTTTTCAAGGTGCCCGTGATTTGAAGTTTATCACTTTCATAAACGTGTGTTTGCAGCTTTGGGACAACAATATGGGCATTGATACTGGAGAAATTCATAAATCAATGCAACAAACACAAGACACCATACGCACCTATAAAAACCTAGATCCATTTCACTCAACAACAAATGTTGAAAAGTGCTCGACTATTATCCTCAGAGATTTGATGTAGTAATTTATTTTTGCGTCATATTTATATGCATAACAATCATATACTATGGCGAAATTTTCACATCTCATGCAGGACACTGTATTGCGCAATCTAGTTCAAGAATTTGTAGTACAACATTCTACCCAAAAACAATTTCTTTCAGAAGCGTACAATGGACTTGAGTCTACGAGCAATCTGTATGCTGCAATTCAGTTGGGTGAACAAACCGCAAATGATATTCAAGTTGATATCGTTTGCGAATATTTGAACGATCATCCTGTTCTCAAAGAGGATATTTTTCAGAGAGGTGCTGCCAAAACCAAAGCATGGTTGACCACGCCGCTTGGCAAAGGTTTTGGTCAAGCCAAAGAAACACAAGTTATTCAGAACTTGTTCAATACCTTCAAGAAAAACACTGAAAAACTTGTTGCGCAACCAAGCCCATTTACTCCGTCAGCAGAAGATGCCAAGAAAACTCCTGCTGAGGTTGGTTTGGTAGGTGCGTTGATTGGTAAAAGATTTGCTGCTCTACAAAACAACCCACGCTTGAACGTGCCTGCAACGCCAGCAGAGCAACAAGCTGGTATGGGTAGAATTGAGCAGCTTATTGCAAAACTACGTGCGTCGGGACTGGTCAAAGGAGCAGATACAGTATTGGATGAGATTGGTATCTTTGCACGTCAGCATCCTACACTGGTTAATATGATCATCAGTGGTTTGGTGTCTGTGTCGGTTCTGGCAACTGGTCCTTTGGCAGCAATTCCAATGCTTGCTAAGTTTGTGGTAGGTGTTGCTCTTAGAACATTGACTGGTGTATTGAAGGGTGAAAAAGCTAGTCAAGCAGCATCCAAAGCTGCGGTAGTATCTGGTGCTGGTATAGCATTGGGTAAACTACTTGGTCTTTTCTACGATAAACTTGCTGGATGGTTGGTTGGCGATGCCGACGGTTCTGCATTGCCAGTTCCAGCAAAGCCTGGAGTTCCACAACCAACTCAGCAAGGTTTTGATACAACCAAGATTGTGCCTGGTAGTGCAAATGATCCAAATCAAGGAATGTATGCTGGTGGTAGTGCATCGGCAGGTCCAGGCAATTGGCAACAAGGTTGGATTGCTCCAGAAGACATCAATAGTCGCAATATTGTAGATCTTCCAGATGGTAATCAATATGATGCTGCTGGAAATCGAATTTTTCCAACACCTCCAACTCCTCCAGCACCGGCCGCAGTTCCTCCAGGTAATGTATTACCACCTCAACCAACTGTCACTGGCGTAGATATTCCACAAGCACCCGCCGCACTCAACTTGGCACCAAAAATCAATGCTCTGAATTCATTGATTAGTTCCACGGATGTAAAAGGTGCTACTGCTCCAGCAGCACGTCAAGCTGTTCTAAATTGGGTGAATGGTGTGACCCAACCAGAAGCACAAGCAATGTTGCAAAACCCAAATATTGTGAATCAATTGATGCGCAAGGGTGCTTTGGGTGCATTGAAACAAAAGTTTGGTTTGCAAGAAACTGCACAACAAGCCGAAGTTGATTATTTGAAAACCGAACTAATGGCTGGTGCTGCGGTGCCAATGATTGCAGAGGCAAATCCATTTACTGCCGCCAAGAATTTTATGTTTGGTGGACCACAAGTTGGTGGTAAAAATTCTCGTTTGGATTTTAAGCAAGTCGAAAGTGATTATTTGAAGTTCTTGAACAACATGCGTAGTCAACTTGGACTACAAACTGAAAAAGACGTATTGGATGTTTTGCGTAGATACGACAAGACTTTTCCAGGTGTATATGATTATGTAAAGAAAGTCAGAGATTGGTTGTTTGGACCAACACCAGAGGCTAATGCTCCATTACCAGAACCTTTGACTGTTCCTCCGCAAGAAATTCCAACACCAACCAATCCAAATCCTGGTCCAAACAATCCTACCAAACCAGAGGATCTTCCACCAGAAGCACCAAAGCCAGGTGATCCAGCACCAAAAGCTGTTGATAACAAACTTGATGCCAATAAGATCAAAGCTGTAAAAGCATTTTTGAGCCGTATTATTGACTTGGGTGATGTGTTGACTCGCACTAATCCAGCAGCACTAAACAAAGCTGTGTTGCGTGATTTGGCAACCAACGTGTATACTTTGGGTGATGTCATGGTCAATAAAAAGGTTGTTGGTAAGATCAATCCAATTGTGGACAAAGCAACACAAGGATTGGATTTGTTGGGTCAACAACCAGAACAAAAGCCTGCTCAACCAGTATCGAATGTATTCAAAGAAGCTGATGCTGCGGATGTAAAGGTAGCGTATAAAAATGCGGAATTGACCAAACAAATTGCTGCATTGAAAAACAATCCAGTATTCAAAAATCTACCACAACGTTTGCAAACATTGATGGCAGCAAAATACACAGATGTTCGTAGCGTGGCAGCGTTGAAAACATTCTTGAATGTGGTATACAATTCCATGGTCAACAATTCAGCAGCATTCCAACAAGCAGTAGGTAATCCAGTTGCAATCAAAAAAGAATTGGAGTCTGATAAAGAATATCTTAAAGAAGCCACAGCAGCAGAAATTCAAGGATTTGTTGGTGAGCTAAACACTGCGCTTGCTGCTATCACAAAGCTTGCTGGAGAATTGCGCCAAGCATTCAATCGTAAGAATCCAAACAACGTATATGTTGCAACTCCTTCGCAAACACCGCAGCCTCAACAGTCTGGGTTTGTGCCAAAAGAAAAAACATTGATTACGTTGCGAGTTCCTCCACAAGTGGAAGACACTGGAGGTTTGTCGCCAAAGGCATTGTATCAATACTTTAATGGTAAATGGAATGTGGTACAAGCAAATGGTTTGCAACCCCTCGACCCAAAAAATTCGGCAAAACAAATTGCTAAACTAAATGCTCTGGCTAAGGACGGCAGAAATGATTATGATAAGGCAATTAGTTTGATGAAAACCGATCCGAAAGATAAAGGAGCTGGGATTAACTATGATGTTGGAAGTCAAGTCAAAGAGTATTTTAACATAACAGACTATAGAAAGTTTTTTATGTAATTGATACTTAACCAAGTATAGAAAATACACTTGCTTTGCGGCGAGTGTATTTTTTGTTTCTTGACACTCAACATATATGTGTTAGACTAGACTCTGATATGAGTATTATCAACAACATGAGCAAACAAGAATTGGCCAATCTGGTCTTTAACGACGAGTTGAAAACCCTTGTTAGCACTACATTGACCAACCATTACGGGGTCAAAAATGTAGACTACAAGCCTCTTACTTACGGAGTTGGTATTGAGATTCAAGGTAGCGACAGCTTTCGCTTCATTCTTGCTGCAATTGGCAAGGTGACTGGAATTTCTGTGGATGCTTTTAGTATTCTTGGAGAAAATGAAAATGAAAAAACTGCATTTTATGCATATCTTCCAGAAAAAGACAAGACTTTGCATCGTAGACTCAAATCACACAAGGTTTGAATATTGATATCAATTGAAATGAAATAATGTCTTTGAGTTTACAGGTCATATTTATATCTTACGAAAGGTAAAATGATATGTTAGGATTAATTCGTAGACTCATCAACAAATTTTTTGGAACTGGCAGTGGGTGCTGCAAGCTTTCCAAAAACGGAGAACTGGTTAACACACAGCAACAACAATACTACACACCTAACAAGTGACATAGTATGTTTTGAAGTGTCAGTTCCATAAACAAAAAAACAAACACAAAGAAAGATAAATACAAAAACATGAAGAAACTAGTATTGTTCGTATGTACATTGCTGACCGCTGTAACCCTAGTTCGCTCGGCAGACTTCGCAAACCTGTCCCTTGAGGGTGGTTACAACAACAGCTATGTCGTTAACGGCGTAGAAGTAGCAAACGAGGTGCCGTATGCCTCTGTAGGCGCAGTCAAGTCACTCAAGTATGCTGACGTATACGTGGGTGGTGTGCTCGTCGCAAACGGCAACACGGACCAAAGCCACTGGTTGGCTGGTGCTGGCAAGAGCTTCTCGTTTTGGAAGACCAACAGTTTTTCACTACGTGCAGATGCCACCGTTCAACGTCACCAAACCACGTCGGTTGGTATCGATAACTCTACCGAGTTTGGTGCCAAGCTGGCTCTACAGAACCCATGGGTAACTCCATACGTTCGTGGATCATTCAACATTGAGTTGGACCAGAATGGTTACTTCTTTGGTGTTGAACGTGCCCAAAAGCTGCCTTATGGATTCGTTCTTACGCCATCTGCTGAGTGGGGTCGTGTCACCGACTATGATGCTCTCACTGTCAAGGCTGAATTGACTCGTCCATTCGCTTTGGCTTGGGGAAGCTTGACTCCGTTTGCTGGTGTGGGTTGGTATGACAATCCTACTTGGAATGCAGGTACTACCAAGTTTGCACTGCGTCGTTTTGAAAACGATGTAGTCTATACCGCAGGTGTTAGACTTAGCTTCTAAAATAAGATAAGCTAATCAAGCCGCTGGAGCAATCCAGCGGTTTTTTTGTTTTGAAAAATCAGGAAAATTGTGCGTTTTCTGAAAATCGTTCATATGTATTAGAGAATATGCAAAACGTCCTACAACCATCCTTGTCAGTAGCGGGTCAACCTAGTTTGACCTGAGACCGATGGTTGCTTTTTGCTCAAAACTCTCAAGCTAACCGTTGGTCCAAAAAGACCAACGGTTTTTTGTTTGAAAAGTTTCCGCAAAAAGCCTGTTGACAAGTTCAGATGGTGTGGTATAGTGATTACATGTTCGGGGTTGAAACTCTCTCTGGTGTCCCCGCTGAAAAGCAAAACACTTGATCGGTCACTGGGTGATATGCTTCGTGCAGAACCCAACTGGCGATAAAATTGGAATAGGTGAATACAATTTAACGGGCGGTTAGCTCAGTGGAAGAGCAGATCCTTTACACGGATAAGGTCAGAGGTTCAAATCCTTTACCGCCTACCATTTTTTGATTAACAAATCAATCGGTCCAAGGTGTTACGGTAGCATACGTGCTTTGGGAGCATGTGGACAGAGTTCAATTCTCTGTGGGCCGACCATTTCATCGGAGTGTAGCTCAGCTTGGCTAGAGCACCTGCTTTGGGAGCAGGGTGTCGTAGGTTCAAATCCTATCACTCCGACCAATTTCAACGGTGACGTAGACCAATTGGCAGGAGTCATGAGGCTGAGAACTTCAGTAGTGCTGGTTCGAATCCAGTCGTCACCACCAATTTACGGGCGTATGGTGAAATAGAAGACACGCAAGTCTTAGAAGCTTGTGGAGAAATCCGTGGGGGTGCAAGTCCCTCTACGCCCACCAATTTTTTAATGGCTACGTAGTCCAACTGGAAGGAGACGCTACTCTCAGAAAGTAGATAGTGTAGGTTCGAATCCTATCGTAGCTACCAAATTTAATGGGCTGGCATGTTCTAAGGCTAAGCGAGACTGCTTTGCAAGCAATCTGTTGTGAGTTCGATTCTCACCTGGTCCACCAATTTACTTAATGGCTACGTAGACCAATTGGGAGGAGTCGTCTATCTCAAAAATAGAATAGTGCTGGTTCGAATCCAGTCGTAGCTACCAATTTACATGGGTGTGTAGACCAACTGGAAAGAGTCGTCATACTTAAAATTTGAATGTTGGGGGTTCGAATCCCTCCACACCCACCACTTTATGGATGCTAGGGGGATATAAGCTGGCCTCACTAGTCTTGAAAACTAGGTTCGTCTAAAAAACGAAGGTCCGGGCAGTACGGACAGCATCCGCCATTTTTTGGAACATAAACCAGACAGTCGTGCTGGAACTGATTCGAAATCAGATTGCACCTCAGGGTGTGGGGTTGAAGTCCTCTGTGTTCCGCCAGTTTCAATAAAACTCCACTTGACAATGGAACCGAAGACTGATACAGTAGGTTATCGTCTCTTGAAGAAATCGGAGATTGTCAGTTTTTTGAAATCTATATATTTGTAGTTGCAGAGTAGTTACCGATACGGGATTGCCGGATTGAAGATCATGCCGGTTAGCTTGACAAAAACCAAGTAGTTGTTTGAATACAACGAATGTCAAGAAAGGTGGTACGACCGAAACAGTGCTATGGTAGCTTCACGAATAATGAAGCAAGGTCAGAACAAACATTACTTTGCAACTTTATGGAAGGTAGACGAATAGTTAGGTAGTCGTAACAGTTTGCTAAACTGTCGTGGCCTAAAAACCACTGTGGGGGCAGCACCCACACCTTCCGCCAATTTACGGGCCAGTAGCTCATTTGGTAGAGCGTCTGCTTTGCAAGCAGAATGTGGCAGGTTCGAATCCTGTCTGGTCCACCAATTTATGCGGGTGTGATGTAACGGTAGCCTACATCCTTGCCAAGGACGATGAGAGGGTTCGATTCCCTCCACCCGCTCCAATTTAGAACTGGGGATTTGCATAATGGTAGTGCGGGAGACTTTGAATCTCCTTGTAGGGGTTCGATTCCCTTATCCCCTGCCAATTTTGTTACGATAGATACATGGTAAACACAGTTAAGTGTTCGTGGATGTAAAATAAGCGTCTAATCCATATAGGACGATAAATACCACCAAGATCGCATGTCGCTATAGCAAACTCTATCGTAGCGTTTTTATCGGAGTGTAATGTCAAAAGTAGACGGCCTGTTTTGGAGACAGGAGGTTGAGATTGCGAAATTCTCCACTCCGACCACTTTCGTCAATATGTATTGTTGAGCATATGAAAACAATTCTAGCAACAATCGTATTGACATTTGCATTGAATGCATTTGCCGCAGACAACGTAACCAAAAAACTCACCATTGAAAAGTATCGCAAGCAATACAGTTCGCTTGTGGTAAAATGGGAGAAAACAAATGACGCTACAAAACGCAAAGTCATAGAAAAACAAATGGATACGTTGAAAGCAGAGAATCTGCATTTGTTTGCAAAGCAATAGTTTATTGGGGTTTAGTATAAAAGTAGTATGGCTCGCTTTGAACGAGACGGCGGTGGAGCATTACCATCAACCCCAGCCAATTTGACACAAGTGACTCTACGCTGGTGTGAACAACACTAGAGGAAGTTCGCTGCTGCACAGCAGATGATTGGGAGACTTAAACGTCGTTAACACCACAAATTAGCAGTAATCCTAAATAACCCGAGTGTAGTGCTGCACGTTGAAGGGTGAGGTTGGAGCAGTTGTTTTTAACGAACAACCAGTAGCAATACTGAGAGAAATGTAGGGATAAAACAGAACAGCGGCTATGGCTGTGTCAAAACTTTTTGTGATCATTGGTGTATAGAATTAACGCACACTACCTACTAGCTGGTAGAGGAGATGGAAGTTGACGGGTTAGACAGTGGTGGAACGTTTCGTGAAATCCCCGTATATTCGCAAGTCATGGTCATCCAATTTATATTTATTCGTCATGAACATAAAGGTTGTGTATGGCGTTTACTTGGTGCCCAACATGTGGCAGTCAATCGTAACAGAGCAATTAAATTCAATAAAGCAGTGTGGTTTGTACGATGATGCCCAAGCAATTTATGTAGGTGTAGTTGGCACCAACGATGAATTGATTAAGTTTTCTGATTTTCTAGAGTCCAATTTTCCAAAAGTTCAAATCAAAGAAACGTCGGAACGCAACACTTATCAATTTCCAAGTTTCAAAGCTTTGTATGATGTTGTAGACAACCGAGACGATGAATGTGTTGTGTATATGCACACAAAAGGTATCACTCACGAAGATCAAAAATTTGGTACCTATCTGCGTAGATTAATGATGGTGTCTACCATAGAAAACTACAAAGAATACACTTACAAGTTTGAGAGCGATTCAAACATTGATGTTGCTGGGGCTTTGCCTCACAAAGATGGATTCATGTATATGACGTTTTTTTGGGCACGTTCTTCGTATATTCGTCAATATTTTGATCCACCGTTGGAATGTCCACCCAACATAGTTCAGTTTTTGGAATGGCCTATTTTTACTCCCGAGCGTTGGGTTTGGGAAATATGGATAGGTAAAGCTTGCAGCAAAAAAGAAAACATTGTAACGTATAGTCCAGTGCTTGGTTACACCCAAATAAAAGCCAGACAGCATTTAGGTGAAGCACAACAATTGTGGGAAAACGTATACAAATCTAAGCTACAAGATTGTGGTTGACTTCAACAAGTTCTGTGTTAGACTGTTGGTATGAAGAAATTGATAGTAGCACTGATCTTGATCGGCAACGTTTTGTTTGCCAATGAAGTAATCAAAAATGAAAAGATACTACCGATTACTGTGTACGTTGTACGCAATGGTGATTCGGAACGATCAATTCATCGTGTGTTTCTGACGGAAAAAGCTGCCAAGCGATATTGTGACGAATACAAAGACAGTCACAACTATGAATGTGAAGCAATTGTTCTGAAAGAATAATACTTATTAGTATGCGGGTATAGCTCAATGGTAGAGTGTCAGTCTTCCAAACTGATTATGCGGGTTCGATTCCCGCTACCCGCTCCAATTTAACTGCTGGACCTTCAGCAAGGAAACAGGTTTCATAAGCCAGTTTAAGTGGGGGCGGCACCCACTCCAGCAACCAATTTCGGGCTCGTACTGGTATCGATTTGAGTATTCGGTCATTGTACGCACGTAGAAGATGATGGTTGGCTTCTCTAAAGATCCATCAAAACATTAACCGCTAAGGAAAATGTAGTTAGCTATGACTTCTCTTACGAGGATGTCGCAGCAGTTGCAGCCTAATAAGGGTTGCCCGTTTGTTCGATGAGAGTTCGGTAATCGAAACAAATGTCATTTACGGACTAGAACTGAAAAGGTTGATTTGTGGTTTCAGTTGACATATTGCAAATCCTAAGAACCGCATTTTTTGACGATATTAGATTACGGTTCCTAACAAATTCAAAATCGTACAAGCGTGTAGAGTGCGGTGATTATATATTCAAAGACGGGAGTTCAACTCTCCCCGGGTCCACCATTTACAAAAGGTCAGCATCAAAAGTGCTGACCTTTTTTGTTTTTACATCTATTTATAGTTATGAGCGAATTGACCACCGAGAAAGACGATAGATGTGTACGTATTGCAAAACGTAAATACAAAAAATGGCCCAGTGCATACGCAAGTGGTGCTGTGGTAAAATGCCGTCAAGGCAAGATTTGGAAAGGCGTCAGCGAAGAAGTTGTAGATGAAGGCGGATTCAGCAAAGAAAAGAAGCAAGGTCTTCACGGTTGGTTTGCTAGACGTGGCGGCAAAGGTGGTAAAGGATGGGTAGATTGCAACACTTGTCGCAAAGATCCCAAGACTGGTCAAAAGAAATGCAAAGCATGTGGTCGTCAATCGGGCGAAAAGCGAGCCAAGTATCCAGCATGTCGTCCTACTCCAAGCCAATGCACCAAGACGGGTGTAAAGAATAAAAAAGGTCCAAGCACGGCTTCATGGAAGCCAAAGACTGAGGCGATTGATTATGCCACTATGGCAAAAGAGTTGTATCTTTGATTTGTATGAAACGCTATAGCTTGTTGTATGAGACTAGCATCTACGACTATTTAATCTGGGAGCCCCAAGGCAAACTCAAGGATGTTGCCGACAAGCTTGATCAAATGAATAGTTTTGGCGGCGACGATTTGTTTCGTGGTATGAGCAAGAAAGAATTGGAAGTGCTACAAAAGCATGGAAAAGTCACTTCCAAGGGTAAAGGCAACACCCGCAACATCTATGGTAGCTATCTAGCTAGTGATTTCAAATTGAGTGCTAGGTTTGCTTTGGTGAACTTTCGTGATAAAGGTGAGGGTGTGGTGATTGTTGTAGATAAAAATAAGCTACCCGACCTAAAAGCTGTGGACAAAGGTAATTTTGTTACCACATACATTCCAATACAAGCTGTAAAGCAAATTATTGATCTGCAAAAACTGTGATAATTTTACTAGAGTCTGATGATGTAAAATGGTAGTGTAAAAATAATTCACTACCACTTTTTTTTGATATGTATATGATAATATGAAGTTATTGATTATTGGAGGATGTGGTTATATTGGATCTGCACTGTATACTCGTTTTTCTAAAAAACACGAAGTTGACACTGTTGATTTGGAGTATTTTGGGAATTTCATGAATCCCAAAAATATCAAATGTGATTTTGATACGCTTACCAAAGACTATTTGGACCGTTTCGATGCTATCATTTTTCTTGCGGGTAATTCGTCAGTCAAATTGTGTAGTGATCCGTTTGACACATTTGACAATAACGTTTGTAAGTTCATCAATCTGGTCAAAAAACTGAACAAACAAAAGTTCATATACGCTTCAAGTTCTTGTGTGTATGTAGAATCTGCAAATTCAGCAAAAGTGGAAACTGATCTGTGTTCGCCAATCGATGGCTTGACGTTTTCAAAAACTACAATTGATAATTTCATGCCGCTTACCAACATTGAATACTACGCATTGCGATTTGGTAGTGTAAATGGTTGGAGTCCAAACATGCGATTGGATTTGATGATCAACTCTATGACAGTATCCGCACAAAAAACTGGTACTGTGAACGTTTTCAACGGCGAGTGTTATCGCCCCATTTTGGGTATGAACGATTTGGTTAATGGTATTGAAAAAATCATTGAATCCAAGCAAAACAATCGTGGTGTATTCAACATGAAGTCATTTAACAACAGCATTTTCAATATTGGTACCCAAGTTGCCAAGGTTACAAACTCTGCGCTCATCGACAAAGGTAAGGATTTTACCTACAATTTTTCTATTTTGACCGACAAGTTTAGTAACACCTATAATTATCAATTCAGCGACACTGTGGAGTCTATTGTGAACGATATCGTGTCACATCCACACAATGAGAAATGGTCAAAACGAGAAAAATATGAGCTACAAACACAACGATAAATGCTTGGTGTGTACCAAGCCAATTTCCATAGAATTTTTGGATCTGGGCAATCAACCCTTGGCCAATTCTTATCACAAAGGAGAGTCTCTAAAGCAATATCCACTGACGATGAAGTTGTGTTCCAACTGTTGGCATTCACAGCTATCTGTTTCTGTTGACCCAAAAGAAATGTTTGAGCATTATTTGTATGTTTCAGATACATCAAAAACGCTTACCCAGTATTTTGAGTGGGTGGTACAATACATTCTAAATAAAACTCAACCAAAAAAGGTATTTGAGATTGCATGTAATTCTGGACTGTTGTTGGCCATGTTTCAGAAACAAGGATACACTTGCTGTGGAGTAGATCCTGCAAAAAATTTGAGAGAATTATCTGCGGCACGAAATTTGGATGTGTATGTAGATTATTGGAATCAAAGTTTTGCCGATAAGCTAAGAGCAGAAAAGGGTTTGTTTGATCTGATACTTGCGTTTCATGTACTACCACATGTTCAAAATCCAAACGATTTTGTGGCAGCGTGTAAAAGTGTGTTGTCGGACAAAGGTCAAATCTTTATTCAAACATCACAATGTGATATGTTGCTCAACAACGAGTTTGATGTAATTTACCACGAACATTCTTCATACTTCACTGGTAAGTCAATTCAGCAATTGGCAAGAAACCATGGTTTGTTTGTTTCTAGTATTGTTAAAACCGACATTCATAGCAAATCGTTTTTGTTTTCATTACAAAAAGATTGGTGCAATGAAAGTCAGTTGAACGAGTTGATTAAGTTTGAAACAGAACACGGTATTTATGGATTTGATAAGTACGTCGAGTTTCGATCCAACGCTGCAAAGATCAAAAAGCAACTAATTGAAAATCTGACCCGACTCAAAAACGAAGGATATGTGCTTATTGGATATGGTGCTGCCGCCAAAGGCAATACATTGTTGAATTACATCAACTATAAACTGGATCACATCATCGACGACAATCCCATGAAATGTGGGTATCTAACGCCAGGTATGGACATACCAATTTGTTCAATTGATGTTTTGAAAAACGACTATCAAAAAGTTTGTTTTGTGCCGCTCGCTTGGAATTTCTACGCCGAAATTAAAAGCAGAATTCAACAAGTGCGAAACTCGCCAAACGACGTTTATATCAAATATTTTCCACAATACATCGAAGAAAAAAACTGAGTTTCATTATGATTCAAGTAACCACCAACCATCCTATTGCAATTGATTCTGACGATCATAAATATCCCGAGGGAATATACTATGACAACAACTCAAACGAAACGTTCATTGCTGACGTAGAGAAGTATTTTAATGGACCAATTTCGATTCTAGATTTGGGTTGCGCTGGAGGACAATTGGTTTGTGATATGCACCAAAAGGGTCATGTTGCTGTTGGATTGGAGGGATCTGATCATTGTTTGAACGTTCAACCACAATCAGTTGATGAAGTGGGAATGCTGCCGCTGGGGCACCAAAACTGGAAAACACACGGCAACAAAATACTGTTTACTTGCGACATTACCAAAGACTATCAAATTTACGACAACGGTCAACCAATGAAGTTTGACTTGATCACTTGTTGGGATGTAATGGAGCATTTTGAACCAAGTGCGGTTCCAAAGTTTGTGGAGCTTGTCAAAAATCATTTGAAACCAAATGGTGTATACGTTGCCACCATAGCTTTGTTTTCGTCTGGCAGACATCCAACGTCAAAAAATACTCCAGACGGACTTGACTATCACAAATCTTTGTTTCCAAAAGACTGGTGGTTGAATCAACTATCATCTCAGTTACAGTCTATTCAGTATCCGTTTGTTTGCTGTAATCGTAGCTATATCAATCCAAACGGCGATGATAGATACTTGGTGTATGCGGGAAAAATCCCATGATTGTAGCATCATGCCCATTACGAATTTCGCTTGTCGGCGGGTCCACAGATCACCCAAAGTTTATTGAAGCTTATGGTACTGGATCGGTTATCAGCTTTCCATCGAATTTGAGAGCATATGTTGTCATCAATCGTGACAAATGGGGCATCAATTCAATCAACAAAAAATACATCATCAACTATTCTGTACGAGAAGAAGTTGACAACATACAAGACATCAAAAACGAATTAGTCAGAAAAGTTTTTGAATATTTTGATGTTGAACATATTCATTGTTCGCTGACATCCGACATATACTCGGCCGGGTCTGGATTGGCAGCATCTTCTGCATATTTATTGGCGTTGATTAAATGTGTGAGTGTTTATCAACACAAAAGTCTCTCTGACTATGATGTGTGTCGAATTGCAGAACAGATAGAAAAGAGCATAAACCCTTTGGTTGGACAACAAGATTTTTATGGTAGTCTTGGTGGATTAAAGCGAATCGACTTTTTCAAAAACAGCGATCCTAGATGTACCTTGCTTGATAGTCGTATATTTGACAAAATGGATTTGTATTTGTTACGCACAGATATTATCAGAAGCTCAACAACTGTGTTGCAAAATATAGACACCTCTAAATCTGTTGTATTGTTGCAAGACGTAAAAGACTTGCAAGCCGCAATAGAAGCTGTGGATATAGACAAGTTTAATACCGTAATCAATAGAACTTGGATCAACAAAAAACAAACATCTCCTCAAATTTGTGGACATGACGTTTTGCAATCGTTGGATTACAGATTGACCCAAGACACCAGAATCTTGTCGCATAAATTGTGCGGTGCTGGTAATGGTGGATACTTCTTGATTTTTGCCAACAGAAATTCATATCGTTCTTTGATCAACGATTATGCTATCTTACCAATACAAAGTTCAGATGTTGGTCTACAATTTCACAATCTAACAAAACTATGAAGTATTGCTTTGATATTGACGGCACACTTTGTACAACAGACTCGTCCCACGATTATGTTTTAGCTAAACCGTTACCAGACATGATTGAGAGCGTCAATACTTTGTATGATCATGGCCACCATATTACATTGTTTACCGCAAGAGGTGCATCTAGTGGAATGGATTGGCACGGATTGACAGTAAAACAGTTGTCTGAGTGGAACGTTAAGTATCATTTATTGGTTGATAAAAATAAACCCAGCTATGATCTGTTTATTGACGACAAAGCCATCAGTGCCGACGAATGGAAACGTAGAATATCCAAAAAAACTGTGGGATTTTTGGCTGGTTCATTTGATGTATTGCACCCTGGATATATTGCTATGTTTTCTCAAGCAAAAGATCATTGTGATAAACTTGTTGTGGGGCTACACGCAGATCCTACTTTAGAGAATCCAGCAAAAATCAAACCAATATTGTCGGTTGACGAGCGTAAAAATACTTTGTTGGCGTTGAAATATGTAGATGATGTGATTGTATATCATACCGAAACTGAGTTGATCAAGTTGATTGATCGCATAAACCCCAACATCAGATTCTTGGGCGATGACTATAAAAACAAGGTTATCACTGGTTGTAGAGATGATGTGAAAATACATTTTCTGGACCGATCTCATGGCTGGTCAACTACAAAGTTCAAAAACTTGATTAAAAAATCTCTGAATTGACTGTGTTGGTACTACATATTTGTGTATATCACAGATGAAAACGCTTTTAGTATCGCACTTCTACAACGAAGAATTTTTGCTTCCTTTTTGGATCAAACAGCACATCAATATGTTTGACGATGTGGTGATGATCGACTATAACTCTACAGATTCGTCGGTGGAAATCATAAAACAGCTTGCTCCTCACTGGCAAATCAGAACTACAAAAAATCAATATTTTGATCCCGTTCCAATCGATGACGAGGTTATGGACATTGAGCGAGAGTTTGACGGTTATTGGAAAATGTGTCTCAATACCACCGAGTTTATCATGATGCCAGAACTCAACCTCAAAAAATTCATTTCAGTAGTGTTGGATCAACACCCAGATGCTACATGTATTTCCTCGACTGGAGTGTTGATGATAGACACCACAGAAAATGTTGACCAACCAGTTGATACCAATATTCCTTTGTACGTTCAAAGGCACTATGGTTCTATTGAAAACGGAAACATGCGATGTCGACTATTGCACAAAATGCCAGATGGTCAATATACCTCGGGACGACACAACAGTCGTTTGGATCGAGTGTATCCAAAAGATGCTTTTTACTGTATGTGGTATGGTTGGTCACCATACTGTGATGCGTTGAGAAAGCGTAAAATGCAAATCCAGGAAAAATTGCATCCATCCGACAATCGTAAAGGCGTACAAGACTCTTCTAGTCATTTTATACCAAACCTAGAAACATTGAACAAACGATTTGTTGAAAAACAAAACAGCGGTTGTTATGAGCTTTTGACCAACCCAGGTTTCAATTCTGTGTTTCAGAGTTGTCCAAAGTCTTTTTGAATGACTGCGGAGATTTCTGTTTTGGAATCTTCGTTCCAGCGACGATGTGATCCTGCACCATAGTGCAGCCCCATCATTTCAAGTTTGGAATTTCTGAAATAACAGTTTCCATAGCTTGTTGCATCCGTTTTCCAATTGCACGTTTTTATTTTGTTGTCCAAGATATACTTTCTGATTCTCCACCCTGTGTCTAGAAATCCTGTATGTGTACCTTCTTTGGCTTCTGCGTCTGTTATTCCCCACGATGCTGCTTTGGCTATATGGATGTCATAGTATGCACAAAACAAGTAAGGTATGTTTTCAAATAGATGTGGCCATGCTTTAAGAAACACTTTTGTGCCGTCGCCGTCGTCCATTTCACAACCAACTGCTCTGTATCCTTGTGAGAAAATATCACGTACATATTCATGCATTTTGTTGTTGAGAATGAAAAAATCAGAGTCAATCACACAAACAATCGGCGACGTGCAATGCTGCATACCACAATTGATAGCGTAACCATGTGATGCTCCGTCAAATTGATCTGGAGCATCTACTGTCAAAATCAAGTGATTGACCGACTCATCTTCGATTTTTATAGGTTGTTTTTCTCCGGGTGTGTTATCAACAAAGATCAGTCTATACTCTGTTGATGCCATTCGCTTTTTGAAGTTTTCAAGTTGAAGGTATAACAGATCATAGTTTTTGTGAATGGTCATTACATAGTCAATCATATTCGTAGTTGTTAACCATACATAGTATTCAGACAATAAATTAGCGTAATTTATTGTAATAGTGCAATATTCAACGTGATAAAAATAAGTTGTATGTCTAAAAATTGTTGATCGATGAAAATTGTCAACTACTTATATGTCGATACAAGCAATAACCAATTTACAAAGTTATGAGTACAAACAACACTGCGGTAACCACCAAGCTAAGCAAAACAGATGCACAAAAGAAAGTGTATGAACTGACCGAGAAGTTGCTTTTTGTGAAAAAAGATTTCAAGGATGTGGCAGCAGGCTACAAAGAAAAAATCAAAGAAATTGAAAGCGAGATCAAAGCTGTGGTGGAAGATGCCACACCAGCACCTTGAAATCTTTTTCTAGATTGACAGTTGAAATTTTTGCCATATGATATAGCATCATGGCAGCTAAACAGAAACAACCAAAGCGCACCAACAAACCACGCAAGTCTCATAAACCAAAAGAGATCGTGGTTGACAAGGAAATTTCCAAGCTATCAAAATCACTTGAAGTAGTTACAAAAACATATGCCGAGGGTGGCTCACTTTACAAAGTTTACAAAAACATTCCAAGCGAGTTGAGCATCGACGAAACCACAGAAAAAGGTCGTAAAGTAATGTCATCAGTTTATCCAGATAGTCATGAGGTGTATTTGGTGTCATACCATAAACCAGGAGCGCAATGCTATCCTCACGGTGGAATTAAAATTTACAATAAGACATTGGGAGAAACTAAACAAGTATATCCAGAAGCAGTTGTCAAACACAAAGATGTGGAATGCTACAACAGAGCATTTGAACAAATAGATTGACAGTGTATTAATTATGTCTTATTGTGAGAACAACAATGAGAGTTATAAACTCGTTGTGATCAAACCAAAGCAAACAACAAACCCATAGATAAAACAATGCAAACTAAATACAGCAGAAAAAACGACGGTGAGTTTGAGCCAAGCAATGATCGTTTTGTGGTGTTGCGGAATGGTGCCAGAGTATCTGATGAAGACTATCCCAGCAAAGATGCCGCACAACAAGAATATGATTATTGGAATCGTATTGTAACAAAATGGCCGGATGGTAGCAAGCTTGAAATTGTCAACCTCAGCAAAAAGAACTCTAAGTAACTATCACTATTATGGGACTACGAGAACAAATCAAAAACGCAAAGACTGCACCAGATGTGGATTCGTTGTTGCGGACTGGATCGAAATATGAATTCGCTTCACCACGAACCAAACAGTCGTGGAAGTCAACTGCACGATATAGACTAGCACAGTTGACAAACCCTGTTCCTGCTCAAGAAGCTTCTGCCGAAGCAACACCAGTCAAAAAGAGCAAGAAACCAAATAAGTCAAAGTCGAATCAATAAATAGTTAACACGTCAAGGTTTGATCAGAAAGGCACCAAAATAATGGTGCCTTTCTTATTTTGGGCACAGCTATTTATTAGGGTATGACAAAAAAGTTTTGTGTGAAAGTGTTGCCATCGGACTTCCAAAAAATGGAAACGTTCGTGGTAAAAAACAAATCTGTTCTTACCGAACAAGTCGTTGCTTCGATTGCCCACGCAATTGAAAAGAATTTGTCAAACGTAGAAGTTTTTCGATTTCAAAACACGGATTATATAGTTGTTCTTAATGTTGAGACGTTCAAAGACAATCTCGACAACATCTACAACTATTATATTGCCACAGAACAATATGAGTTTTGTAACCGTGTTGTGGAAGTACAGCAAAAACTTATTAACCACCTCAATCCTAATGAGCAAAAGAAAACCACTAAAAGACAACAGTCCGAAAATTCCACAAAACTCAAAAATAAGAGACACGATACAAATTAAAAGTATCGACCTTACTGAGAAACAAAAACAGCTTTTAGAAATTATGCGTGACAAAAACACCAAATTGGTGTTTGTGTCTGGCCCAGCAGGTACATCAAAAACATATACAGCAATTTTGGCGGGTCTTCATTTGATCAATGACAAGCGTGTCAGTGAACTAACCTATATTCGTACTGCCGTGGAAAGCAGCGACAGCAAGTTGGGCTTTTTGCCTGGTGAGATGGATGAAAAGATGAGCCCATACATTCAACCACTGATCGACAAGCTTGAAGAAATATTGTCTAGATCCGATGTTGAAAAGTTGAAAAAGGAAGAACGTATTCATGGTATACCTGCCAACTTTTTGCGTGGATTGAACTGGAACGCACGATGCATTGTAGCAGACGAAGCTCAAAACATGACAAAAAAAGAGCTTGTCACATTGATCACCCGTGTGGGTGAATTCAGCAAATTGTTTGTTTGCGGCGATCCAGATCAAAGTGACATCAATGGAAAAAGTGGGTTTGCACCAATCATGAACCATTTTGATGATCAAGAAAGTCGAGACAACGGTATTTTTATCTTTAAGTTTGATGAAGAAGACGTTGTACGAAGCGGACTTGTGAAATTTATACTAAAAAAACTCAAAAAGCTAAACTGATTGATAATTATATGTAAGAAAACGTATGGCAATATTGTCAAATAAAGGAAGGGTCATTCAGAGCTTGGCCAACTACACCAACCCAAAGTCTGGTGATTTGTTGGTTATTCAAGATGTTCTTAACAATCAAACCAAGAACATTACTCTGAGCCAGCTTGCCGCAACAGTAGCAGGTCAAGTTCAAGGTGCTGCTGTAAACTTTAATAATCCACTCAATAAGTTTACCGGTAGTTTCCAAGGAGTTAAAGATGGATGGTTTAGAGGGGATTTGTTTAGTGGTAGCCGAGCAATATTTGATAACTATCTGACAGTGCTGGGGGAGAACAGATTCAAAGTTGATTACACAGGATTTTTTGCAAAAAATTTCAACCAACTGGAGCTTGGCACTACAGGCAATCCGATTAAGTTGAAGAACGATACAATAATTGATAAAACTCTTACAGTGGTCGAAGACGTGCAAGTGACTGGTGTTGTGTACGGCAATGTTGATGGTAATGTTGTTGGTAATTTGACTGGCGACGTATATTCCGATGCTGGTAACAAAGTGTTGGAAAACAGTGCAAACCTGGCCAAGAACGCATTGTTTTATGGTACATCAAGTTTTGCACATCGTGCCACAACAGCAAGTTATGCCGAGGTAGCACAAATTACTTTGACTTGTGTAACCAACGCAACCACTGCTGATTTTGCAACATTTGCTGGTAGCTCTAGTTATGCGTCAGCATCACGTTCGTCTTCTTATTTGTGGTATCATCCAATTTTGAATCCAAAAAATGGATCGGCATCATACGCATTGAAAGCATATAGTGCAGACAGTGCCACAAACGCAAACAATGCAACAAACGCATCATTTTTGTTGTATACTGGTGTTTACAATGGCAGTGCCAGCTATGCAATTAGCTCAAGCTATATTTTGAGTTCAAGCTATGCTCTTAGTGCAAGCTATGTGCGCAGCAGCAGCTATTCAAGGAGTGGAAGCTATGCTCTTAGTTCAAGCTATGCTCGTAGTGCTCGCAGTTCCAGCTATGCTCTCAGTTCAAGTTATGCTCGTAGTGCAAGTTATGCTTCTCAAGCACAAGTAGCCACAAAGACAAGTTCAACATTGACATTTCCTGCCACCGGTGGGGTTGTTACACAATATGCACATCTACTGGGAACTGCACCAAAGTTTTATCGATGGGTTGCTGTATTGAATGAAGCTGATCCTCTGAATACTTTGTATGATGTTGGCGACGAAGTAGATTTGTGCTCATTTTTTAACGGAAATGGGTTTTCCGATGACGACACTGTGCCTGCATTTGTAGTTTATGCCGATGCATTTTTTACGTATGCTGTAAGAAACACATTTGCAACTTTATATTTGCCATCGCCAGATGGAACCAACGTTGATAAAACAATTACCACCACCAAATGGAGATTAAAATGCTACGTATTGGGATAATATAAACCAAAACCAATAAACCGTATATTTATTAACATATGGCAAGCCCTTGTAATAGTCTAAACGTACAAACCATCAAAATCAGCACTCTTGCGTCTCCTACCCGTGCGCTCAAAGGTGGAGATATATTCTTGCTGATTCAAAATGATGGCACTCTATACTCTCGCAAAAGCAATCTCAATAGTTTGGTGACATTCTTGAAGAGTGTGCCATCAGGATCTTACAGTGGCAGTTTCAGTGGCAGTGCCCGTGGTCATTTTACTGGCAGCTTTACTGGTAGCTTCAAAGGCTATATGAGCGCATCGGCAGCATTCACCAAAAAAGCTGCGTTTCATGGTACAGCAAGTTGGGCAATGGATTCTGTACATGCTCTGACTGCGGATTCTGTACCTGGTGCTTTGACTGGTACTGGTGTTGCCAACGACTTTACTTATTGGACTGGTGTGGGTTCGACTGCAAATGTTCCATTTGTTCAAGTTGACACTACTACTATAAACAAAGGTACTGGTTGGCCAAATTTGGGCGGTTCTTTGGGATCTACCAAGGGTCGTACTATTTTGTCTCGCCCACTAGCTGTCAATAATTATACCGGCCAACATTTGATTCAATATTCCGCATCACAATACGGAAAGAATTATTTGTACGATATTGGATTGCAATGCGGAAACAATTACATTCGCACTGGAGCAAATTTTGCAATTTATTACTCGGGTTCGTTTACAGATGACACTTGTTTGGTTCCGCCATATGAAAAAGATGTTGCGTGGAAACCAGATGCTACTAACTCTGGAAAATCTGGCTGGACTGTTTTGGGTGTGCGTACACGCTTGTTGGGTATTGGTCATTTCCCACAAAGCAACTATATTCAAGCACAATGCCATGTTCATTTGAGCAGTTCTTATGGATGGCCTGGATACTATGCTACTAACGCAAGTCCGTATAACGTTTACAAGCCAAATGAAAACGTATTCTTGGTAACATCTGGTAGCGCATATACCAAATTGTTGAGAGTCAGTGGAAGTGGTCAACTTGACGTTGCTGGTGATATCGTATCATTCTCAACATTTGCATCTTCGGATGAACGTCTAAAAGACAATATTCAACCTATTGAGGACGCATATAGCAAGATTGACGCACTGAACCCAGTGTCGTTTGAATGGAACGGCAATGGTACTTCAGATTTTGGTTTGATCGCACAAGAAGTTGAACAAATTTATCCAGATTTTGTGAAGGATGACATGAATGGCTACAAACATGTCAAGTATAACTCGTTCATACCTCTGTTGATCAAAACTGTGCAAGAGCAGCAACAACAAATTGCGGCTTTGGCGGAAAAAATTGCTCAATTAGAATCAAAGTAATATATGCCGATCAATCGCTTAAATAGAGGAGGATCGCTGTCATTCTCTCAGTTGGCGGCAGGTTCACCATACGCATCGATCAACAATCTACTCGCCAACGTCGATAATGTTGTTCCTACTCAAAACATTTCGTTGTCGGCTTCGTTGGCTAGACTAAAGGCATTCACTGGCGATCCAGTAAACAACGTAAAAAGTGACCAAGGAATTGGTGCTGGCTTGGTGAGCTACGATAACATTCGTGACGCTAGAATGAGTGAATTTTATGGTGCCAACTTTTTGAGTGCATCTGTAAAGTCACAAGGAAATGGTGTTTGGTATGCTCAATTCTACCCAGATAGTACCGTATACAACGCTAACTATTTGACGCAGGAAACATCAAGTCGTGTTTATAGATACAGCTTGTATTCAAAACCAAATCCTCCTGGAGCAGCATCGTTCACAAAACAAGCTTCGTATGTTTTGGCAAATGATGCTGAAGAATACTTTTCTGGTTTGACCACAGACAGAATCTATAAAGTAGTATTGAAGGATGTTGTTTCCAACGCATTTACATCTAGTTTCTTTACTGGTTCGTGTGCAGCAACGTCTGTTGTCGGCTCAAGTGTATCAATTCAATCCAGCGTGATGTCAAATATTAACGCTGCCGTCGCAGATATTACTCCAAAGATCAATTCCAATGCTACACTAAACGCTTTTCAAAAATCGGATTTGTCTTTGTTTGTCGCAGAGCTTCCAAATTTTATAGCAAACCCACAAAGCTATACACTCACTGGCTACACACGATATTTTACAAAGACAGCACCAGCTTATACACTGGGTGGCACTCGTACATTTGCATTGCAAGGGTCAATAACACGTCTTTCTCCAAACGGAAACTATTATGCAGGTTTGGTAACTTGCACTGGCGGACCACCTCAAGCTGGAACCTATAGCTATGGTGTAGATGAAGTAGTAACAACAACAGGACAATCTGTTATTCGATTGTTTGCGTTGGCCAATGCGAGTGTAGCAGGTTCGTGTGGATCACCTCCAACAAGAAACGTATCAAATACAGCAGCCGTTCAAGACTGTTTTTGCAACGCTCAGACCGTTTGTGCCATTACAAACATTTCTCAAGTTCACTACACTGGAAGTTTTTGGGTGACCAATCCAAACAATGAACCGGTTAACATAACTTTCAACCAAGACTGGATCAATACAGAAAATAACCAACCGTTACTTTTTGCAGGCAGTCAATTGGTACCATCTTTTGCTCCGACCGTCTCCTTGGCAGCAGGAGAGACGAAAAAGCATTCGATTAAATTTGGTGAAGCATATTGGGGACAAGCTACCCAAAGCTCTAGTTTCTCGGCAAAAGGTACATTTACCATGACATTTACTAGTCCAGCAGCAACATTGACTGGATACGTCACGGCAAATTGGAATAAAACAGTTTGTGTACCATCTTCCACAGGCGATGGTAGTAGCGGAGGATGTCCAGCGGTTTGGCAACCTATGGAAACCAAAGAGCATGGATTTATACCAGCAGGTGAAATTAAGGTAGGAATGCATCTACGTGGTCCAGATGACGAATGGAACAAAGTAACACTGGCTTATGAAGCAGATGCTCCAATCTGGAGAACTGTGATACGAGGCGAGACGTATGATGTGGACGACAGTCATTTGTGGTATATTGGAAATGGTGTTTGGAGATCAGTAAGATCTCTAAAAGCTGGTGATGTGCTTGAAGGTGCGCATGGCGACAACTACATAGTTGAAAGCAATGAGTTGTATATGCCTATTGGAAAATATATGCACTTGAATTGTGAAAACCGTAGATTCTTGATGCGTGGAAAAATTATTGGTCATAACGCTGGTGTTGGCGATACTGAAGTGTATCAACAAAAACAGTGATGTTTTTTGTTTCTTGACAGCTATATATTGTTGATGGTAGATTACCGTCACGGCAAAGCTCTTGTGAGGTTGCCAAGATAATAAGTTCAAAACGAATTATTATAACAAAGAAAGGAACAATAATATGTCAGTAGTAAGATACAACTCACCTGTGTTGCGTCACATCAATCGTGACGAATTTCTAACCCCATTCGATAAGCTGTTTGATGATGTATTCTCAAATGCTTTCCCAGATTTCACCAAGGAATTTGGTGTGGGATTCTTCGAAAAACAAAGCTATCCAAAAGTAGATGTTATTGATAATGTAGATAGCATTGAAATCATCGCCGAGATTCCAGGTCTCAGCAAAGACGAGGTTTCTGTGGAATTTGAAGAAAATCTGTTGATCATTAGTGGTCAAAAGACCAAGACTGTTGAAAAGGACGACAAACGTACCTATATTCGCAAAGAACTCAAGCACAGCAGCTTCAAACGTACATTCGCCTTGAGCGACTTGTTTGACAAAGAAACTACTTCGGCCAAGTTTGAGAATGGACTGTTGACTGTGACCATCAAAAAGGTCAAGCCAACACCTCCAACAAGCAAAAAGATCAAGATTGGATAATTAAGCCAATTGGTTACAACAAACCCTTCGTAGAAATGCGAAGGGTTTTTTAGTATCTTTGATATTTATATTAGTATGTTCAAATTCAAAAATTTGGTGATGTTTACCTCCATGTTGATTGCTGGCTGTGCCGCTTTCTTCAGTGTGTATGGTATTGGTTTGCTTTTCTCTGGTGCTATCATAGCTGCTATGATCATGGCAAGCTCGCTTGAATTGGGCAAGCTTGTGACAACATCGTGGTTGTTTAGATACTGGAATATTGCCAATAAACTGATGAAGGTTTATATGGTGACGGCTGTGTTGGTTTTGATGTGTATTACATCTTTGGGTATTTTTGGCTATCTTACAGCAGCATTTCAAAAGAGTTCGTTGGAAAGTGAATTGGCAAACACCAAAATTGCCACTTTGGAAATGCAAAAAACTACCGAATCCAAAAAGCTTGATGCTGTAAAAGCCAACATCGACAAGTTGTTGGCACTACGTGCTTCTCAAGAAGATCGTTTGAGCCAAACAATGACCAATGCATTGATTGCTCGCAATCCAATTCAGCTACAAAGTATTCAAAATCAAATCAACGAACAAATCGGTGATTTGAACAAACAAATTGAAACTGAAAATGCTAAGTTGAAAGACGCTAGTGATAAATCTGGCAAGATCGATGATGACATTTTCAAGCTCAAGATTGAAAACAGTCAAAAGAAAGATATTACAACATTCAAATTTGTGGCAGACGAATTCAACACAGACATTCGTCACGTTGTAAAGTGGTTTATTATCGTGCTGATTACTGTGTTTGATCCATTGGCTGTGGTATTGTTGTTGGCATACAACATGTCTGCAAACTATCGTGAAGTAGAAACTGATAAAGAGTATGAACTCTACAAAAAGAAAGACATTGAGCTAAAGAAACAAACATCTACCGAGGCTGACCAATCAACAAACAATACAACAGTAGTAGAAAAGATCGTTGAGGTGGAAAAGCCTGTGGAACGAGTTGTGGAAAAAATTGTTGAGGTTGAAAAGCCAGTTGATGTTGTTCGTGACGTAATACATGAAGTTGAAAAAACTGTAGAAAAGCCAGTTGAGGTAGTTAAAGAAGTAGAAAGGGTTGTAGAGAAGCCAATCGAAAATACCATCATCAGAAAGATCAGAGGAAAAGGTGCTGGTATTCGTGGTTTGTTCAGTTTTTGAAAAGAAAAATATCGTTTTGAATCGTGGGAACTATATATTACTGTATTAGAAACCCATGAATAACGAAGAACTTTTAGAACTACGTCGCATTCTTATAGAAGCAAACGAAAATAACGACTGGTCAGCAATCGACGACGCTGTTGAGTTTATTAATGAATTTGTTGAGCTAGATGATGAGTCTGATGAAATCTAATGTTTACACTTAATATGATTACACAAATCCTTGTTACACTATCGGTGCTGCTATTTTCCATCAGCACCTTTTTGTTCTTTCGGCTGCGCAGCGTCAACAAAAAGCTGAAGGATGCTGAACTGGTTGTATCAAAGATCAACGAGTTGCGTACTGCTCAAAAAGATCTTGAACAAATTCTCAGCACTGGTATTTCTGCGTTTTTGCACGTATCAATTAAAAAATCTCTGGAGCAGCTTGAATTGTTGCAAAAACAACTGGATGATTCAGAAAAATTGAATACGGAACTGGCCCAATGGGTCACAGACTTTGGAAAACTTACAGGAAACGTATATAAACAGTTGAAATCTATCGACGAACGTGGTATGTTTGAAAAAGATGATGATGTTGGCATTCTTTTTCAAGACATGGTGAACATTATCACTGAATACAACAACAGAATCAACAATATACAGAATGATGACGCAAACAGAACCACTGATGAAAAGCAAGGATAAAAGTAAGAAGGTTTCCAAGCAGAAAACCGCAAAGCTTTTGTCTAACACCAAGAAAAAAGACAAAAAACCCAAGACTACTGTCGTTTACAAAGTCACGGTTCCCAAGAAAAAGAAGGTAGTCAAGAAGCAACCAAAGCAAATCAAGAAAGATTTGCCTATTTCTTCTAGTGGTGTTTTTGTCAAGCGAGATAGTGATGTTGAGTCAGTGTCATCCACTACCAGCACAGATGTTGAATCTGACGTGGAAACACTGGACGCAAGCGATAAGCCAGTTCGTCGTCGTGGTAGAAACAAAAAAGAAAAGATCTATTTCAGCAAAGCCACAGAAGAAGCCATCATTGCCTACAACGCTGAGACTGATAACGATGTGCGCAATACAATCTATAATGAGCGTATCAAATTCAGTTTCGAGAAGCTGGTAGAAAATATCTACAACACTTTCAAGTTTACGTACTTTGATTCTGGTCCGTTGGAAATTCAGCGTGAAACTGTGGCACATCTTGTTTCCAACATACACAAGTTTCAAGCTGGCAAAGGCAAAGCATTCAGCTATTTCAGTATTGTTGCCAAGAACTACTTGATTTTTCATAACAATAACAACTACAAGCGTTTCAATCAGCATGTAGATATCAGTGAAACTCCTAGCGAAGACAGCGTGTGTTTGCAAACTGAAGATGCACACTATCGTACTGTTCAAACTCAAGAGTTCATGAAGTTGGTGATCGACTATTGGGAAAAAAACATTACCAAGGTTTTCACCAAGGTCAAAGATCTAAATATTGCATATGCAGTATTGGAGTTGTTTCGTAGCTGTGAGCGTATTGAAAACTTCAACAAGAAAACTCTGTATCTTTACATCCGAGAGATCAGTAATTGCAAGACTCAGCAAATCACCAAGGTTTTGAACAAAATGAAAGCCTATCAAGGGCAGATCAACAAAAACTACATGAATCGTGGTGTGATTTGACCACAACATATTTTGTATAAAAACGAAACCAACCATCAAAATGGTTGGTTTTTTCTATTTATTGAGTATGGATACAAACTTTGAGATATACAAGGGAAAGAACTTCTCTAGTCTTTGTAAGGACATAGTAAAAAACTCCGAAAGCAAAAAGGATCAAATCGATATTTTGATCTCTGAACTGCGTACTCTGATCAAGACGGTAAACGACGCTGTTATTATTGTGCCACTAATTAAAGACTATTATGATGTTGGCGTCAAGAATGACGAACAACTGGTTAAGTTGGCAGCTATCGTTCAAAAATTGGTGGCAAAAGGTGAAACTAGTGGTGAGGGTGGTGCGATGATTCTGAGCGAAGACGAACGCAAGCAATTGATGGACGACGTAATTTCTATCGCCAAAAAGTAACATGAGTGACGCATCTACAAATATATCCAGATATGTTCAAGTACAGAACCCATCTGCTGGCGGTGGACCACGACAAGGTTCAAAAGGAACAGGCGACAATCCAAATTTTCAGTTGGCGGTTGTAGTTGACATCATTCTGAATGATCAACATCCATTTTTTGATAAATCTCCAGATTCTAGGTCTTCTCAGTTGGCAATTAATGTCAACCCACAGCAAATTCCTGTAAACTATAAGAACGAAGTACCCAACCCAAAAAACACCGATTACAGTTATATCGGTCGTGCCAAGGTTCGTATTTTAGATTTGGAAGGCAAAACTCCACAAGAGAAGTTGCCTTGGGCAATTCCTTTGGATAATACGATTACGCAATATCCATTGTTGAATGAACAAGTGTTGGTCATCAAAGTGTTTGGAAACTATTTCTACACCAAGCCTTTTAATCAATACAATTTTGTTGGAGTAAATGCTGACTTTGTTACCGAACTTGCCAAAAGCAGCGACTATACAAGTGCTACACCAAGCAATCCAGACCCGCTTAGAAAAACATATCTATCACATCCAAACTTTAAGGCAATCACAAAAACTGGATATTTGGGAAGCTATTTCATTCTGAATCCGTTTATTCGTAGTGTTCGTAAATTTGAAGGAGATACTGTCATAGAAAGTCGTTTTGGTCAAAGCATTCGATTCACTGCATACAACAGCAATCGTCAGCTTGATAAGTCTACAAACCCATCATACGCACTGAACGCTAATTTGTTTAGAGACTCTGTGAATGGTGGATACGGCAATCCAAGATTTATTTTGAGAAATCGTCAGCGCAATATTGCACTGGACAAGCCGCAACAATTGCATCCAAAACTACCACCAATTCCAGTTATCACAGATCGTGAAAAGAATTACGGTGGGCAAATTGAAGAAGACATCAATAATGATGGTACTACGATTGAGATCAATAGTGGACCTGTTGTAAGTAATTGGGTTACGACTGTATACAAGAAAATGTTTGGAGTGACAAAGGATCGTAAACCTACTGAAGAACAAGTTCTTTTCAATCCAGCGGGATCAACCACATTTGAATTTCCTATTTTGAACGGCGATCAGATGGTCATCAACACAGATCGTATTGTGTTGAGCAGCAGATTTGCCGAAACACTGCATTTCAGCAAGCGTAGATATGGTATTGTGACTGACGCTGAATATACTGTAGATGCCAACGACCAAGTTGTGTTGACAACCAATCGTACAGCTTGCATCAATGCTCCTCAAATATTTTTGGGTCAGTATGGAGAAACAAACGAACCAGCACTGCTAGGACAAACAACCGTAGACTGGTTGTATGATCTTTGCAATTGGCTACTTGACCACGTTCATTGGTATCACCACGTTCATCCACATCCACATGGACATGAAGACGCTGGTCAAATTAGCGAGTTGAATACAGGAGATTCTATTCCAGATCAAACACAAATACCAGTTCAACAAATCAAGCTGAAACTGCTGCGTGATAATTTGCATAAAACGCTAAGTCGTCGTGTATATTTGACGGGTGGTGGATATGCGCCTGGTGCCAACGGCGTCAAACCAGTTGGCAGTGGTGCAGAATGCGCAGATCCAGTAATAATCAATACTGTTAGTGGTGAAGGAGTAATTGGAGACTTCAAAGGACGCAATCGTCGTGAAGGTCCAGTTCAAACTGAATTTGAATTTGAATCGTAAACCTATGGCGGACAAACTTGTAGACATTCTTGGATTTTTGCAACCCGATTCTGGCAACAACTGGAACGCTGGCATCTTTTTGGATGGCAATGCCAAAATCATGTATGCGTTTGAAGATGCAAAAACTAGCGAAGATTTTTCATATTATGTTGAAGATCCTAGCTTGGCTCCAGCCCCAGTTGCCATCGATCCAAAAAACTTGATTGGTAGTCATAGTGCTTTACGTGTTGCTGCTAATCAAAAAGCAGCATCAGTCAAAGTCGAAAACACGGGACCAAAAACATACGCAGAGCTTTACAAGTATTTGAATGATCGTAAGTTGTTGCCAGATGTTCCTGATAAAAACAATCTTCCGCCTGTCATAGTTGGTTATGCTGGACCAAGCACCAACAAACAAAATATAATCGTCAACATAAACCAAAGACCGATTTTTCAGCGGGTTTATTATGCAAAATGGCCATGTTTCAAAGATCTGGAAACAAGTAAACTGTTGCCTTATTTATTGACTATCCATGGCGACGTTAAATCGTATGAACAGATTTTGTTGCAAGGAAAAGTAGACCAAGCAAACAAAAAAGAAAAAGCGTTGGCAGAAAATGTGATGTCGGTGTCGCAAGAAGTTGCAGACAATGCAAAGGATGGAACGTGGAATAAAAATCAAATTCCAGCATGTTTTCTTCCAGATCCAGCACCAGCATTGCCTGGACCACCAACTCAAACAATTTATGGCACCCTAAATAAACCACCAACGGTTGATGATGCCAATATCACGTTGCCGTCGTCTGAACCAAAAGCACTAAATCCATCTGAAAGTTTAGACAAACTTACTGCTGAGGGTGGAACAGTAAAATCAACTGTTACAGAAACAGTTACCACCAAAAGTGTTGAAAAAGTATCTGGTGGCGGCGTAACTGTGCGTACAAGTTTTGCTTCTGATGATCCTAGATCAAGAATGACCCAGGAACAATTGGCTGCTTTACCAAATAATGCAGGTCAAACGGAGTTTAAGATTCCAGGCAAAGATTCAGTTACCACTACAACGTCGTCAGTATCTTCTTCGGTTGATAAAGTAACATCTGCTTCTGGTACAGATATTGTGGCAAAACTGAAGTCAGATACAAACGTAAAAGTAGAGACTCCAAAAGTTGAAACTCCAAAGTTTGTCAAAGACGGACTAGGTGAAAATTGGAGTCCTGACAAATACAAACCAGAAACGATTGCTGGTAACACCAAGTTTGTTGATCCCGCAACTGGTAATATTGGATCAACAGAAGTAACCGCAGCAGCAGATAAACTTAAAACATCGCTGCCTGATGTTCCAAAACCTAACATACCAAGTTTGCCAGATATTGCTCCACCAACAAATATTAGTGGTGCGGATGCTGCGTTGAGCAAATTGTCCGATACAAATATTGGGGCACTAAATCCAAACTCAGCAATCGCATCACCATCTGAATTGGTATCTTCAGCAAAAAGCAGTGTTGCACCATCGTTTGGTAGTGTTGCTGGTGCTGGATTGCTTGGTGGCGGCGTTGGAGCAGGCATAGGTGCTTTGGCTGGTGGAGGCAAAGGTGCATTGATCGGCGGAGTTTCCGGGTTGGCTGTGGGTGGTGGTCTTGCTGCTGGTGGAATTGGTGGTGGAGCATTGATTGGTGGTGGACTGGGTGGAGGTATAGGTGCCGCTCTTGGAGGTGGTAAAGGAGCATTGATTGGTGCTGCGTCTGGTGTAGCTTTGGGTGCTGCTGCGGCTAAACTAGCATCTGTAAAAAATGGTTTACCCACACCAAAAGTACCAAAACCTGCAAATGCACCCCGTATCAAGAAGATAAAGATACCAAGACCAGACAGCACAAAAGGAGCAGAACAACTATTAAATTTGAACAAATCTAAGTCAGGTTAATAATTATAGATATTAGAGAAATTATGAAAGTGGACCAACTTAAAGAATATATCGCTAAAGTAGTTCGTGAAGAAGTACGAAAGGCTGTGCGAGATGAAGTTAAAAACTGCATTTCTGAGGCTTTTGGTGCAAGTTCTTCTGTGAACCAATCACGTCGTGAAGTCCAAGTCAGCGAAAATCCATCAAATTCAAGCTTTGCAAGTTTGATGGAAAACGACGATATTGAGCAAACACCGCAACAACCTCAAACCAGCAAAAAGAAGGTTCAATATACTAAAAATCCAGTTCTAAACGCTGTGTTGAACGAAACTGCACAAAACTTCAAGGGTATTCCACAAGAAGGTAGCATGGTTGGTATGATGGGTGGTTTTGGTGGAGGAGGAACAGAAGTTCTTAACGAAGCTGCTGCACCAGAAATCCCTGCTGCGGCACCAGTTGAAGTAAAAAAGACTGCTGCTGTATTTAATCGAGATTTTCGAGCTTTGATGAAAGCAGTTGACAAAAAGGTTGCTGCTAAAAAAGGATAACAAATTATGGCAACCCAGGCTTTAGGTCTATCTCTGCCAATTACTTTGGGTAAAAGTGGATATTTTGCAACAAATGTTGTTACTGCTGCACAAGTTGCAGACAACATCAAAAATTTGTTGCTTACGATGCCTGGTGAACGCAGATTCAACAATGACTTTGGATCTGGTTTGTATAATCTGCTGTTTCAACAAGCAGATTTGGAAGTCAGTAAAGATATCATCGTTGATGTGGTTCAACGTGATATTGATAGATGGTTGAACGGCGTGATTGTCAACGACGTAAAAGTGCAATTGGCTACAAATCAACCAGAGAATACTGATAAGAACAAGATATTTATAAGTGTGACATTCACTTATAACAAAACGACGGCAAGTGCCGACGTAACAATTACGACGGACAAAATCTAATGGCACAGATTATCAACAAGACGTTCCGAGCAAACACGAAAGACGTGAACTACGTCAACCGTGATTTTGCGTCGTTGAAGCAACAACTGATCGACTTCACTAAGCAATATTATCCCCAAAGCTATAGGGATTTTAGTGAAAGTTCGCCAGGTCAAATTTTTATTGAGCAAGCTGCATATGTTGGTGATGTGCTGTCGTACTACACTGACCAGCAGTTCAAAGAAAGCTTTATTCAGTTTGCCACTGATCGCAGAAACATCATCAACCAAGCAGCATATTTGGGATATAAACCAAAAGTAACATCTGCTGCCGCAACCGAGCTTGATTTGTTTCAGCTTCTTCCGTCAAAGCGTGTAGGATCAATGGATGCAGATTACGTGCCAGATGAGAACTACTGTTTGATTCTGCGTCCATATTCGCAATTTAGCAGCGTGTCTGGTGTACCATTTTTGGTTGACGATAGCGTTGATTTCAGCCAAGACACCGTATTTTCTCCTAGAGAGATCAGTGTATATAGCCGTGACGAAACTGGTGCTCCACAATTCTATTTGCTCAAGAAAAAAGCAAAGGCTTATTCTGGCAAACTTGTATCTAAGCAAGTAACTGTTGGTGCAGCACAACCTTTCTTGAATATCAAGCTTGAGGGTTCAAACATTGTAAAGGTAGTAAGCGTGGTTGACAGCAACAACAACAATTACTATGAAGTTCAATATCTTGCACAAGAAACGGTACCATTGGCTGTTGATAACGTTCCTTTGACAAATCAAACACTGTCAAAGTATCGTGGCGAAACTCCAAAGCTTTTGAAGTATCTTCGCACCGAAAAGCGATTCATCACATATATTGATGAAGCAAACAACACATATATTCAGTTTGGCGCAAACACCGAAAACTTCGACAACACCGTAATTGTACCTAATCCTACAAATGTGGGTGTGGGAATGTCAAATCTAGGCAATCTAAACATCAGTTTGGACGGAACCAACGTATTGAAAAGCAACAGTTATGGTGTTTCTCCATCCAATACAACGCTCACAATTACTTATATCGTTGGCGGCGGTTTGGAAAGCAACGTCAACTCAGAAGAAATCACAGTGATTAGCTCGGTTGCGTATTTGAACGATACCAGTGGTTTGACCGATAGCCAGATTTCGCTGCTCAACAATATTCAAAACAGCTTGAGAGTAAACAACCCACTTGCAGCGACAGGTGGTGCTGGTCCAGAAACCGACGAAGATATTCGACAAAACGCTATTGCAAACTTTTCATCACAAAATCGTATTGTGACCGAAGAAGACATTTTGTTGCGAGTATATTCTATGAGCCCACAATTTGGTAGTGTGGCAAAAGCATATGTTCAACCAAATGCAACTCGTCAAGTTTCATATACTGGACTTATTAGTGGTGTTATCAGCGGATCGGCAGCAATGAACGAAGCGTTGAATTTGAACCCACTCAACCCACTTGATCGTAGAAAGTTCTTGGAAAGCAACAATCCGTTCACAAACAATCTATATTTGTTGGGTTACAATACACAAAAGCATTTGACTCCAATCAACGAAGCTACTTTGCTTAATTTGAAAAACTACTTGAGTCAATACAAGATTTTGACCGACAAGTTTAACGTGATTGATGGATATATCATCAACATTGGGGTGGAGTTTCAAATCAGTGTGTTTGCTGGATTCAACAAACGTGATGTGTTGAACGCATGTATTTCGTCTGTACAAGAATTTTTCAACATTGATGGATGGAGTTTCAATCAACCAATCAATATCAGCCAACTGATGTTTGAAATCATGAAGAATGAGGGTGTTCAATCTGTAATCAATGTGAAGATCAAGAACTTGACTATTGACGATGGAGACTATTCTCCAATTGCTTACAACATTGATATAGCCACACAAAACAACATCGTATATCCTTCAAAAGATCCATCAATTTTTGAAGTCAAGTTTCCTACGACCGATATCAAAGGACTAGTGGTATAATATGCATACATTTATTTACCCAATAAAAGATACCTACATCAATAATGCCAAAGACCTTCGCAACAAAAACTTTGGAATTGATGAAATTTTGGAAATCTATGCGCTGAACTACGGCAACAGTTTGGTATATACCACACCAAATTGGTATGCTGCTCCACAAAACAGCGACTCGTATGGTAATCAAGGCTGGTTGGCATATGACAACAACTTTTTTTACACTTATTCTGGAAGTTTTTGGCGTGAGTATCCAGTGGCTTCGTCTGTAATTGGTGCAGAAAGTTCTATCGGTAGATTTAGTGGTAGGTTTTCAAACCAAAACGTTGCTCCGCTGGTTGCCATGACCGTATCTGGATCTGCTGATATCGCATCTGGATCATTCAGTGGCAGCTACAACATCACATCAAATGCTCAAGTAGATGGTTTGATCACCACTGGCAGTTTCAATGGATCTTTGTCTGTGGGATCAACTTTTACCGCACTCAAAGTAAATGGTAAAACATATACAACATCTCCGCTGACTCAATCATTGCAAGGTAGTGGAAGTTTCAGACAGTTCAACGGAGTTGTGTCTGGCAAATCTTGTACTGGCACAGGCCCTCTATGTGTTACAGACGGCACTTTCACTGGCAGCGTTTATTCATCGCCGTTTGGTGGGTCTGTGAGCACGGTGGAATCTACCACGTTCTATTATTTGGACGTTACAAATTTCACGGGGTTGTTTCAAGGCGAATATAGTGGATCAATCAATCCTCCACAATCAGCTTACTATATTCTTCGTCCAGACTTCTCAAGAACCATGTTGCAGTTTGATTTGGCAAATATCAGCGAATCAATCGCAAGAAGTCATGTATCAAGCTCAAACATCAAGTTTACTTTGAACTTGACAGCATGTGGCCAACGCAATTTGCCACTAAATTACACCATCTATGCATATCCTATTAGCCAAAGCTGGGACAACGGTGATGGTCGCTGGGCAGACGGTGGCTCAAAGATGGGTGCAAGCTGGGATTATAGAAGTTGGGATGGTAAAAATCCATGGTCTTATCCAATTACCAATAGCTACCAACAAGTAGACTATCTGCGCACAGCATCGTATGCATCAGCAAGTTTCAAAAACGGTGGTGGTACATGGTATTACAACGTTCCTAGCACATACACCAACAAGCCACATTGGATCTGTAGCTCATCATTCTACTCACCGTTGAGTGGATCAAGTCTGATTTGCAGTCAGTCTTTCAATCTAGGTCAACAAGGTGACATCACAATGGATGTTACTCAAATTGTGCGTTCTTGGTTGTGCGGTTGTGTACCAAATAATGGTATAATTTTGGCAACTTCGTTGGAAATAACAGTTCCTCCAGTTGAACAAACCAACGGATTGCTGCAATTCTTCAGCAAAGAAACCAACACCATTTACAGTCCATACATTGATGTTGCTTGGGACGATAGTGTTTTCAACACTGGTAGTTTGGCACCCGTCACAGGCTCTATTCAGAATTTGATCACTCTGCAACAACTCAAAGACACATATAAAGCAGGCAGTTTGCCTAAAGTATTTGTGTTTGCAAGAGATCAATATCCGCTGAAGAACTTTCAAAAAGCATATCAGCAACCTGTTATGGTGACACCTAAATACCTTCCAACTTCGTCATATTTTATGATCAAAGATGCCGAATCTGAGGAGGTGTTGGTTGATTTTGATCAATATTCAAAACTAAGCTGCGACCCAAATCAAGGAAATTATTTTAAGTTTGATACCACTGGATTGCCTCAAGAACGATATTTCAAGATATTTATAAAGGCAGAGTACCCAGATGGCACGGTGGACATTGTGGACACCGCCAAGGTATTCAAAATTGTAAGATAATTGATATGGCAGACATAGTAGTTGAATATACGGTTGGTCTTAAAGACTTACAAACGTTTAGAGACACAGGCGTTTTTGCGAACAATTTTGATTCGTTCGGCAATCTTCAACTGGTTTTCAATCGTCAAAATCCAGCAGACGGCAAATACTATTACAGCAACATTTTGCTAAAAACTCTAGAATATAATACGGACAAGATTGTTGACACAAACTCTGTTCAATTCAACGAGTTGCAAGCAACTGAGCAACAACAAGCACAAGATGTTGCTGTGCTGCTGCAAAAGTATAACGAGCAGTTGGCAGAAAATAGAATCTTGAATGAAACGGTAAATGCTCTTGTTGACAAATATGAGAATAGTGACGATAAACAAGTTATTGCTGCTATGAAGAATGAAATGATCAATCTGCGTATCAAATTGGGTCAAGGCAATGTGCCTTCCGACTTCAGCGATGCGTTTCCATTTCTACCATTAACGTAATCATATGCCATATAGTTACCTATCATTTAACGAATCAACACTGAATACTGGCATAGCTAGTGGTTCGTATTTTGCTCCCAACCTTCAAGAGCTTTACGAACAAAAGTTCGTTGATGCCGAGCATTATTTTGGTAGCTCCGACAACGACTTGGTTGAGTTTACATTGTACAATAGCTCTCAAGAAGCCATTGCTTTCAACAGAGTAGTTCCTACAATTTCATATTCGATCATTCAAGGTAGCTATTATGATATCAACAACAAGCTATCATACTATGTTTTTGCCAAACCGTTCACCAACTTCACAAAGTTCAATAACGAACTGTTGCTCAACACTCAAGACATTCTAAGCAAGACACAGGTTTCGCCTGGTTTGTATTATGTGTTGTACAACTTTGTACGAAACGTGGCTGGAAATGATCAAAACAAATTGGTCATCAAAGAAATCAGTCCAAGCCGTACAGAAATTCGTTTGTCGTTTGCGTTTAATCCAACACTGTCGGTAAAAGCTGGATTGGACGCTACAAAGACCAGTGCATTTGCAGACAAGAAGTATTTGTTCTTGCAGATCTCGTCGTTGGTTAATCAAGTGATTGACAACAATCCTATTTCTCAAACGTTTGTAGCAAATACTGCAAACTACAACTACTTTGAGATTGCGCAAAACCTTGGTCTCAAGTCTACAGCACAGCTTCAACAATTCATCATTGATACGTATGTTGGGTTTGATAAGATTCAAAATCTGTCAAACGCAGACGACCAAGTTGTACAGCAAAGCACCAAGTTTATTGGTATTGACGATCAACTAAAGAACTTTACCTATACTTACAACAGCACTGAGTTTAGCAAAGATGAAATCTTGCTGGCATTCAAAACTATTGTCACAAAAGTATCGCAAGATCGCATCTTGCAAAAAACAAGCATCAATCCAGCACAGTTGCAAACCACACTGGATTTGTTTGTGCAACTCATCTACAATGATTGGCTTGAACCAAAAATGTCGGAGTTGCTTGCTGAGTATGCAAACAGATTTTTTGGTCTGTATAAGAACGCTTTGAATTTCGGCGGTGGAAATCTGGTAAAGATATTGGATCATACCAACTATCTAAACCCAGCAGACGGTAGAGTTAATGTTCAGATAAAGCTGGATGCACCTTTGCCACTGGAGTATGACATTCGTACAACTTGTTGGATCAGCAACATTTCAATCGCACCAGTCTATTTCAAAACAAATCTGTTTGTAGACAAGGTAACTCGCAAGGTTTATTTGAATGGTGTCAACTTTGATGTTGCCGTCAACACAGCATATCCAACCAACGATAAATACGGCGAGCATTCAATTGATACACTTACCGCAGCAAAAGCCAATGTAAAAACCAAGTACAATGATTTGTTGATTGACTACAACAACTTCGATAACTTCGTCATTTATAGCTCTGCCGAGTTGCGTACCAAGATTGCAAAAAGCAAGATCTCAGAGTATAACACAAAAGAAACTCAAAAGACCGCAATTCAATTGCGAGCACAAAACTCTAACAGAGTAATCAGCGCATCTTATGCTGGCGAAAAAGCTAAGTTGGTACAAGAGCAAATTGCATTGTTGAACTCGTTTGATGAATACGAGTCGTATTTGTTCTTTAATACATCAAGCATCAACGAGAAAATTCAAGACGGTGTTGACTATGATCTCAACAATCCAGACGCTTTGATCAATCAACTACCAGAGTATATTCAAGACAATCAAGACTATGCTGATTATCTGAAATTTACTGCAATGGTGGGTCATTTCTTTGATAACATCATGGTGTATATCAAGAAGTTTCCAAAAACATATCCTCTTGGATTCTCTGAAGCCACAGATTATCCAAAAAACTTTCTGGATGAATTGCTGAATTCGTTTAGTTGGGACACCAGCAACTTCAAACTACAAAACAGTGATGTATCACAATATTTGTTTGATAGCACCGAAGCTACTGGTTCGTTGTCGAGTTCCTATTTCGACTATGGCAAACGCATTTTGAATCGGTTCGCCAACAACCTACCATACATTTACAAAACCAAGGGTACTGCAAACTCATTGGAGTTGATAACTTCTTTGTTTGGTATTCCATCTGGACTAATCCAAATTCGTGAATATGGTAGCACAGACGTTAACGTCAATCGTCAAAACTATTTTGACTTTGAAGACATCGTTTATTTGACTCAATACGATAGCAACAAGTACATTACATTTAATCACACGGGCAGTGAATACAAATATGTAGCATTGGCTCCATATACAATTGCCAATACTTCTTCGATTGGTCAACAACTTACATCATCGTGTATTCTTTCAGAACAATTCAGTGGATTCAATACATTTGAAGCAGCATTTAGATTGACCAGTGCAAACTACTTTGAAAACGACAAGGTTCCTTTGGTCAAAAAGATTCGTAACAAGCATATTGACTGGGAAGTGTTTATCAAAAAATCAAGACAAACCGAGTCTGGTGAGTTGATTTTCAACTTTCATCCATTTGAAACAGGTACCACTGCAAGTTTTGTGTCGGATCAACTTCCTTATTTTAATGGAAGTATCTACAGCTTCATGATCAGTCGAGATATAGCAACAGGGTTTGAGTATGATAACATACCCGATACTGTTAACTATGGTCCAGTTGACTATCGAATAGATGACGCAGACACAATTTACTATGTCACTGCGTCGTTCACTGCATCGAATGCGGAAAAGTATGTACCAAAAACATATACTCTTGCTATCAATCAATACGAAGGTTCGTTGAGAAATTTCCAAAGCATAGTTACAAAAACTTTGCAGTTTGGTATGAACCAGTATTTCTCATCTGGTAGCTATTATATCGGAAACTACAACACCAATACACCATTGGTTGGTAACATCGATAAAATCAAGGTGTTTATTGATCCATTGGCCATGGCTGATTTTGATGAGCATAGCTACAACATCGACAGTATTTCTGTTCCAGAAAAGGCTATCATCTATGAAAACCTTTTGTATCTTTGGAGCTTTGATACTCCAGTAGATCTTTGGTCACATACGTCATCTGTCGATTTTGTATGGGTACCAAATCAAAACGTGTATTATCAAGTTTCTGATAGTCCACATACAAACGCATTCAAGGCATATAACTTCACTGGAGAATATGTAACTCAAGGATATCCAGCTTGTACGCCAACCGTTGTATCAAACTTCCCATATCAGTTTGAGAAATTGACCATCAAGCAAGCAATTAATGCTGATAACTTTGGTCCAAACTACAAGAACAACGTCAAGATCAACAAGATTGATGAGTATGCAACTTCTAATTTGGTGCCTTATGACTATTCCACAAAGACCAATGATATTGTTGGTAGTGATAGCAACGTTGTAGGATATTACATCAGTCCATTTACTTACTTGGAGAATAGTATTGAAAACTTCATCGGTAAAGAAGGTATCACTGATGTCATTGGCGATCCAAAGTATTTGACCAGCCAAAATTATCCAGAGCTTCAAGCTCGTTTGGCAGCATTTGCGTCAACCAATCAAAAGTATATTTATAACCAAGAATACTACACGACCTACAAGTTCTATATCGACTTTAGCGTGTTTGATTATATTTCCAAGGTGGTTCCAAACAGAGCATCACTAAAGCGTGGATTGTTGATTGAACCTTCTGTTTTGGAACGTAAGAAGTTTAATTACAAAGACATCAAATATGATGTCAACGGCATGTACACAGCAAGCTTTGGATTTGACAATGCTGCACATTTGTCGTCGTCATACACAACCGGCAACTTGATGCCGTTGTATGTGGTATCAGCAACCGACATGGATACTGATCACAACACCTACAATTTCTCAAGGTTTGAAATTCCAGACAAAGTTGATGATCGTGATTTCATGTTTGCTCGTTATGGTAAAAACGTGTTTGTAAACAGCAACGGATTCAACATTCGCAACACTTACAATGTGCCTGCAAATGAATACTATCAACTTGTCAACAATAACGGTCGTGTTGTTGGATTTACATCTAGTTTTTATAGAGTTGAATCAATTGGATCTGGATCAGTAACGGGATCTGCTGGTTTTACTAACAGATACTACGGTGTACAAAACAGCGGATACTCGCAACGTCATTTGAGCAAGTTGAGTTTGGCTGGCTCTAGATATAGCTATACTGCTGTCAGTGGATCTAATTTTAGCATTAATAATGGCGTCAAAACTTTCAGCCCAGCAAAGCTAACATATTACCCATACGTCAAGGGTAAAAACGACAGTACCACAACCATCAATCGTCAAGGTTTGACAAACGGATCATCTCCAGTGATTACGATTCCAGGCTTTTTGAGTTTGACTGTTTCCAGCAGCAACTTCCCAGTTTACGGCACTATTACTGGAAGTGCGAATAGTCCAGATAGTTTGTTCCAAGCAGTTCCGCTTACTGCTTCGATGGACAACAGTGCCAGCCTGAATATGTATATCATGAATTTATAACATATTCTTTGATTGAAAACCAAATTAGTTTGATAATTATTTGTATATGGCATACTTAGACAACAATGTAATCACAATCAACGCTGTTTTGACGCAGAAAGGTCGTCAGATTCTTGCAAAAACGGGAGGATTGAATATCACAGCGTTTGCATTGGCGGACGATGAAATTGACTATACACAGTTCAATCCAACACACCCTCTTGGTAGTGCGTACTATGACATTGCTCTAAGAAACACGCCAGTCATGGAACCTATCACCGACGAAAGTCAGCTAATGAAGTATAAGTTGGTGACACTCAATGAAGGTGTTACTATGGTACCTACCATCAGCGTTGCTCAAAGCGTCATTACTATTGACCGAGATTATACTGGAGACATTTCTATCAGTCCAAGCACCAACCCAACCTACAATGTCACATTGGGATACACAGCAATTCTTTCAAACAAGAGCGTTGGTACTTTGATTGTGACCGAAACAAATAGCTTGAATTCGACTACCGCAACCGTTCCGACGTTTGCTGGAGATTTGACTTCACAGACATCGCAAGTTGTGGTTGGTAACAAGTTTAGATTTGTTCCAAATGCTTCGTTGGCAAAAACCACCACCACAAACATTACCATTATTGGAAATGAAAGCGGTGGTAATACGTCAATCACAGTGACGGTAAAAGTTCCTACAACAACCTAAAGATAATCTATGATTTTTAGTAAATTCACAGCAGACGACATCGTAGTGGGTAGAATAAACCAAGTATCTTCTGGTTTGTTCGGCACTGGTAGTTTGTATTTGAGTCAATCATTCTTTGTGACATCATCTGCACAAGCAAACACCATGATTGGTTCAAGCAACTGGGATGTTCGCAATGGTCAATATTACACCAACATCTATGCAGGCGGCGAAGAATACTTTGCAATTGCATATGGTGACTATGCAAACAGTGGTAGCTCATACTATGACTGTACATCTATCAACCCTGGTAGCCAAGTATTGACCAACGAAACCAAGGTGATGTACTCGCAATACAAAAACATTTTGTTGCAACCCGGCGACAACTTGTTTTCGTTTGCATCTGGTAGCGTGTCTACACCACAAGACAGCGAAGCTATTTTTGTGATGAATTTTTCGGCTGATAAAATGAAGGATCAAATTGACCCAGGTCAAATTCAGATCAACTTCATGGGCACCAACGGCCAATACAGCTATATTGATGATTCGTCTATCGTAAACAAGCAACAAAACGTTTACAACATTATTTCTGGATCTGTGATTGCTGGTGTTCCTACACCATACTACAAAAACGGTAGTCCAGTATATGAAGGTATTGGTTTGTTTTATCCTTCAAACGGCGTAGTCGTGTTTAACGCAATTAACCTAGAAAAGCGTGTTGGTATTACGTCTGGCAATTATTTGTTGGATCGTGCTGGTACCTCAAACTGCGAAAGTCCATATGCACCAGCATTTCAAAACTATTGGCGTGTTTGGGCACATGATTTCTATTATCGTTTGCAACGCAGCACCAAGCCAATGGCGGTCAGAAAGAGCGAATTTGTTCCTAGCACCAACTACTTTGTGCGTGTAAAGAACAAGGAATTCAACTACACCAATAATCCTACGTTTGTATCAAACGGTACAGATGGATTGACCAAAGGAACGATCATCTATCAAGATTTGATCAACAATCCACGCACTTATATTACCAGTGTTGGTTTGTACAATTCCGACAACGAGCTATTGGCTATCGGTAAAGTAAGTCGTCCAGTTCAAAAGAGCTTTGACAGCGAACTATTGATCAAGGTACGTATCGATTTCTGATAAGAACCTTATGATGGTGTTGAAATGTTGCCTGTGTTTATGACATAGGCAACATTTTAGTTTATTGGATTCCACAAATATCCCTATTTATACTAGGATGATCAAATTTTTCAAAAATCAAGACATCATTATAACGCCGTTTACGATTGCAAAGCCACAAACGGTCAACAGTGTATTGAATGATCTGATCGCTGCTAATGACGGTGACGACATTTTTCCATTGACGGCAGACACTACACAGTGCAACGACAATGTATCTGGTAGCTGTTCTCCATCAGAGGATGTTAGCGGTTACTTGGCAATATCGCAGTTTGAAAATGTGATTGATTTTGAAATTGGAAAATACGTTCCATCTAGTTCAGTTTTTTATCCAAGCGGAAGTGCGGGTTGGAGTCAAGAATCCAATCCAATGAATTTGGACGGTACATATCAAAGACAGGTTTACAATACTGTCTTCAACATGTACTACAATAACTACAATAATGCCTACAACATTTTTGGTTTTGATGAGTATGATACCAGCAAAGCATCTTTGCATTTGACCAATGAGTTTTCATTGTTGCAATTGAGCATCAGCCAAACAGGTGATAAAATTAGACCCAACACCGTGGTAATTAGCAATCAAAGCGGTGATGTGGTTGCTGACATCGTTGATGATGGAAACTACAATTTGAAACTGTCTGGATCTTATTTTGTCAATAAATATCCTTTGGTTGCAAACTCGGATGATTTGACTTATCCAGTAAATATTTGTGGTTTGGGTGCGTATCTTTCAAACCCAACCTATGAAGCTCCTTGTTGTGATATTCCTCCGGCACCAACGCCTACACCAACTCCGACGCCTACTCCTAGTGTCACAATTACTCCTAGCGTTACGCTGACTCCTACTAGGACTATCACACCAACGCCAACACCTAGTGTAAGTAGTACGCCAGCATCTTCAGTGTCGCCTACACCAACAGTAACTCCAAGTATTACTAAAACGCCTAGTACCACTGCGACCCCTAGCGTTAGTGCTACTCCAAGCAGTACTCCTGATGCATCTGTGTCAGCTACTCCTAGTGTGACTCCGAGCGAGACCGTGACTCCAAGCGTGACACAAACACCTCTTGCAACTCCAAGTAATTCTCCCGCCCCATCACCAAGTAATTCGCCTGCGGCATCGCCAAGCAATTCTCCAGCACCATCACCAAGCAATTCTCCAATACCAGACCCTAGCCCAACGCCTACTCCAAGTAGCAGTCCTCCTATACCAGGTGTGGTATACTTTGTTGTATATCCTGCTCCAAGCAGTCCACCAAATAAAACAGCATGTCCAGATCCTAAACCAGGTGGATGTGATTGTTATACAACGGTTCCGACTCCGGCGCAGAAATGTAATAGCACTGTGACTGTGAACGCATCGTGTGCTGGTGACAGCAATACAAGTGGAGTATTTGTATATACAGCATGTAACAACACAAGTTTTACGTCTCCAACTGGAGATGAAATTACTGCAAAAAAATTGAGATGTGCTGGTAATAAAATTGCCTCCGGATATTTTACGGATAGTTTTTCACCAACCGATTCAAATACATATACGGTTACAGCAACTCATCTTCAGACTGAACCGGTGGACGGATGTTGTACTCCAAATGTAGCACACACATACAATCTATCGTTTGGCAACCTTTTGGCACAAATTTATCCAACCGGAGATTATAGTCCGGTTTGTGGCTCTGGTACACTGACAGATCCTTATCGTGTGTGGATGTCATCTGGTGAGGTTAGCCCATGTGCGCCTTGCGGCGGTGATTTGTCTTCGACAGTGGGAGGAACAGTTGATACATTAATTTCTAATCTATGAGCGACACAAACGTAATGGCCGTCGTAACTGGCGTTGACACCTGGGCCAGAAATACCAACTGTATTGTTAGGGCAGATGTTGGGTATGACACTACAGGTATAGCTTTGTGGATTTATGGTACAGGTAATTATTTTGGCGCAACACTTGTCAGTGATCGACATTTTATATTTGCCACACATACTGGTATAGCACCAGGTCACAATATTTACTACGTGAACAATGACAACACAACGTTTATGTATTCGGTAGAATCTGTACAATCTATAGGACCATCTCTTAGTACGGATTTTGGATATACGGATATTAGTGTAGGATATTTTACAACACCAGTTGATTCGTCGCTTGCCTATTATAAAGTATTTCCACCATCATTTGAAAATTATTTGCAAAACATAACTGTGAACCCCGAGGATCTTCCTTGTAGACCGTGGGTATCCCCTGTTTTGCCAATGTTTTATATGAATCAGCAGAAAAAGTTTTTGTGTGGTGATTTGAATAAACTAACAAGACAAGAAGTAGATTGCTCACTTAGAAATTTGATTAATTTTCAATTTTCATACAATACTGCAAGGTTCAATAATTCAGAGCAATTAATCGTCGGAGATTCAGGTAATGCCGTATTTGTTCCTGTAAATGATGGAGTGACTAGTGAGTTGATTTTTATGGGTGGGCTTTACGCATCGTCTGGTGAACTTAGAGTTGCTGGAAATCAGATCGGTACGTGTTCTGCGATATACAAGTACATACCCGAAATAGACGTTGCAATGAGTGATTTGGCAGGTGTCTCGTCTGGACTTACTGTTTATAATATGTCGGCGTTTACAAACTACTAATAGAATATGCGTATGAGCGTTTTGATAACTAGTTATTTGTGTCCGTATACCTGTTATGAATGCCAAAATATTTGTTCAAATTGCGAGCTATAGAGACTCAGAATTGATTCCGACAATCAATGATTGTATAGCCAAAGCAAAGCATCCAGAAAATTTGGTGTTTGCTATTGCTTGGCAACACGATGAAAAAGAAACTCTGGGTGGTTACGACACAGATCCACGATTCAAAATCATAGACATTCCATACCAGCAAAGCCAAGGTGTATGCTGGGTGCGGCATCAGTTAAATCTGTTGTATTCTGGCGAAGAGTATTGTTTGCAATTGGACAGTCATCATAGATTTGACCAAGACTGGGATGAACAAGCCATCACAATGTTGAAGGACTTGAAGGCAGTTGGCTATAAAAAGCCAGTGTTGACGGCATATCTGTCTTCTTACGAACCCCAAAACGATCCAAAAGCCAGAGTAACCGAGCCTTGGATGATTTGCTTTGATCGTTACCTGCCAGAGGGACCAATATTTCCAGTGCCCTCAACTATACCTGGGTATCAAAACTTGGACTTGCCAGTGCCAGCAAGATTTTTCAGTGGTCATTTTGCATTTGCAGAAGGTTCGTTTGTGAAAGAGGTTTTGTATGATCCAAATCTTTACTTTCACGGCGAAGAAATAAACATGGCAGTTCGTGCGTACACACACGGATATGATTTGTTTCACCCACACAAAGTAATAGCTTGGCATTATTATCATCGAAATGGTTCTGTCAAGCAATGGGACGACGACAAAATTTGGGCAACCAGAAATGCGTCATCACATCTGCGCACTCGCAAGTTGTTTGGTATGGATGGAGAAACCAAAAACATCGACTTTGGAGTATATGATTTTGGCAAAGTCAGAACTCTACAAGACTATGAAAAGTTTGCTGGCGTGAGGTTTAGCGACCGAGCAGTTCAGCAATATACATTGGATCAAAAGATTGCTCCAAATCCAGGAATCACAGATCCAGTTGAGTATGACAAATCTTGGCTACATATTTTCAAGTTTTGTATTGATATGCACGACGATAGTGTGCCAGAAAATGACTATGATGCTTGGATCATTGCATTCAAAAACCGAGAGGGTGTAGAGATTGTACGGTGTGATGCCGACGAAAAAGAAGTAAACACTTACAAGAATTCGAAGCCTGCTGACAAATGGCATAGAATCTGGAGAGCGTTTCATACTAAAGAAGTTCCGCATACCTATGTGTTTTGGCCTCACAGCAAATCTAAAGGTTGGATGGAAAAAATTGAGCGTTATATACCTGCACCAACCAAACCAGTTCCTCGCTCACCAGACCCAGAAAGTTTGTGGAAACACAGCAAAAAATACAAAAAGCAACGTGACGAAAAAGTAGTGATCAATACTGATCCAAACAAACGGAAAATCTTTGTGCATTTGCCAGCATACCGAGATCCAGAGTTGTTGCCTACAATTGAAAGTGCTTTGAAAAATGCAGCACATCCAGAAAGATTGATATTTGGTGTATGTCATCAATTCAATAAAGCCGATAAATTTGCAAAAGATCTGGACAAGTATCGTAATGATCCTAGGTTCAGAATTATTGAAATGGATTATACTGCTGCCAAAGGTCTTCCATTTGCAAGATATCAAATCAATACCATGTTGTTGAATGAAGAGTATATTTTGCAGCTAGATAGTCATCACAGATTTGCAGAAAAGTGGGATGCTACACTGATTGAAATGCATGATGGATTAAAAGCAAGTGGAGTTAAAAAGCCATTGCTGGCTGGATATCTACCATTTTATGATCCCGCCGACGATCCAAAATCAAGAACCAAAGAACCTTGGCAGTCGATCATGTCGTGTTTTTATCCACATGGTACCATTTTCATCAGACCAGGTGGGTTCAACAGTTCAGCGGATTTGTCGAAACCCGTTCCAGGCCGATTTTTGTCTGGACACTTCTGCTTTGGTGACAATCACTGGGCAAAAACTATCAAACATGATTCGGATATCTTTTTCAGTGGCGAGGAAATCAATCTTACGGTTCGATCATTCACTCACGGCTACGACATCTATCACCCAAACAAAGTGATCATCTGGCATTCCATGGCAAGAAAAGAACGAGATGGTATTCTTGTTTGGGACGACCAATCCAAACGTGGAGAAAATTGGAATGATCTACAATCAAAGTCCAGAGCCAAAATTCGTCAACTACTTCAGACCGAATATAACGGCTATGATTTAACTGGATATGATCTAGGTACGGAGAGGTCGTTGCATGACTATGAGTTGTATGCTGGTATTTGTTTCAAAGAAAAGTCAGTGCAACCCTATACAATGAACAATGGTGTACCACCAAATCCACCAATGTCGGAGCAAGAGTGGAAAGCTTCGCTCAAAAAGTCATTCTACCATCTTGTAAACATCACTCGTCAGCAATTACCAGGTGATGATTACAACAGCATCTTGGTTGCGTTTGATGACGCTCAAGGTCAAGCTGTATTTAGCACACATATTGTCGGAAAACAACTATCTGACTTTTTGCAAAACAAGGGCAACATTCACTATGAGGAGTATTTCCTTACAGATGTTTGGCCTGTACGAGTTGTGTATTGGGCAGTTAGTCCAACCCGAGGATGGGCAGAGCGAGTGGAAATCAAACTATGAACGATAAATATTTACAAGTAATTGAGTCCGCAAAAAGCTTTAATCCAGACGTTATTTACTGGGATCGCATACGCTTGGAGCCTTTTGAAAATAGCTTGAGAAGCTATCCCGCAAAATGGATCAAAAAGACTATTGAGTTGTTGAAAACACTAGACGCCAAAGTGATTGTTGAAATTGGGTCTACTCGCCACGAAACAACACAAGGCTGTATTAACTATTATGATCACTCAAATGTCATGAAAGAATGTGAGGCACCACCTTGTTGTCAAGATGGTCACTCAACATATTTTTGGGCTAAAGAAGGATTTGAGGTATACACCGTAGATATTGATACTCACTGTAAAACACAACTTGAGAATCAATACAAATATCACATTAAACAAGAAATACCAAGTAATTTGCACATCCATATACCACAATGTGGAATTGAGTTTCTCAAGAGTTTCAATAAGCAAATTGACTTTTTGTACTTGGATGGGTGGGATGTTGGTACTTCGTTATATGCCGAGAAGCATCTAGAAGCGTATCTGGCTGCAAAGGATAAACTTGCGCCTGTACATCTGATATCTATTGACGACACAGACTTTGTTGAATCAGTGGGTGGTAAAGACAAAATATTGGCACCATACCTTTTGCAAAATGGTTATGTAAAAATCATGAATGGTAGGCAGTCAGTATTTATTAATTCAGTATGAGTGTTGGTGCTCCTAAAATAGCGATGTTTTGTTTTGGTACGCATATGCGATATCGTTTCGATTTATTGCTAAAGTCGTGTCCATCTATAACCAAAGCGTATATTGTAATATTTACCACTCAATATTACTACGACCTTTACAAAGATTATCATGATCATTTTGAGTTTGTTGCGATTGATGATCTGAGAAAAGACGATGTTGTGAGTCTAAACAACGAAGTATGTCTGGAAGTGCCGACTGATCAAGAATACTTTCTGAGGCATAGAAAGTTTTACAATATTGTCGAACGTCAATATCCATTTTTCTTGCAAAGGTATGTATTCAAACATTTTGCGAATCGAAACATTTTGAATTTTGTTGTTTGTGATACAGATATGGTTATCAGAAATAACCACAATTGTATCGCTGATTTTTTTGATAACATTCCTTCTGGGACTGTTTATGGGTGGGAACAAGGAAAATTTGAAAAATCTTCGGAATTGGCAGGGTTGGTTTCAAACTTTTTGAACAACGCAGTTATGCCATTGTTTCCTACGCTCGATTTTGATTCTTCTAAGTTGCAGTTTAGAAACGATGACGGTTTTATTTATGGCGGTCATTTTCGTAGTTCTGACGATTTGATGCTGGCGTATAATTTGATGAATACTATGATCATTCAAGCATTCATAAAAAATGAAACGAGTTTGTTTGGTAGTACATACTATCATAACTTTACATGGGTATACCCAGCAACATACGATCTGCTGTCTATCAATTTGAACTATCAATATAAAGCTGCTCAAGATTTTACGTACTTGAAAAATTATGGTTTGGCTATGATACACAAAACCAGACCCGAAGACACTTTCTATAGCTGCGGGTATAGAGAAGTTTGGGCGCATTTTTCATTTGACTATAGCGATGTGACATCAATATCAAAATTTATACAAAACAACAAGCAACAGCTTAGAAATTACTATGCTCAACATTTGCCAGTTGAGGACATAACAGACACACACGTTTATACTTATCTTGGTAGCTAATCATTATGAAAGTTATAATAACACTCACCACTGTGCCATCTCGTCTGAATTCGGAATCGCACAATCACGATATTCGACGATGCATTGAATCTCTTGTAAATCAAGATTATGTTGGAGACTATGAAGTACATTTCAATATACCGACTCGCAATCATAAAACACAAGAATTGTATGTTGTTCCAGATTGGCTTCGAACTCTGTCGATCACTAATCCAAAGCTGAAATTGTTTGAGGGTTTGGAGGACAAGGGAACATTGACCAAGCTATTTTACACATTGCAAAGAGAATCTGACCCAAGCTCTATTATTGTAGTTTGCGACGATGACTTGGTGTATCATCCTAAGATGTTGCAGGAACATGTCAAAAATCAAGGCTTGCACACAAATACAGCAATTGGTTATGATGGACTACGTGCCGAGCGTGAAACACCAGAAGACGTTGCAAGATTGCGAGGCGATAAAAGGGACCATTATGTAGTGTCAGTCACACACAACATATTTGTAAACGTTCTGCAACACTACAAAACTGTTTCTTACAAACGCAGTTATTTTGGCGAAGATTTTTTTGAGTTTATCAATCTTGGAAGTTGGAACGACGATATAACGGTATCGGCATATTTGACAAAAAACCAAATCAAAAAAATGGTAGCGGTGTATGAATTTGAAAAACAGCTACACTCATTGGAGGATTGGCAAACATTTGGAGGAGTAACCACATTTCCGGTGCTGGCACACACACGACATGATAGCAATGAAGGATGTAACTTGTATCGTCAAGAAAGAGTCGATGATGGTCACATGAAGTTTTACCAATTGGGTTATTTGAAATAAGATTATGAGTAACATGTCTGATTTGACGGTGGTCACTGGTTTGTGGAATATCAACAGAGTTGGTAGGTCATTTGATCACTATATTGAAAACTTGAACAAGCTTTTGGATATTGATGCAAACTTGTTTTTGTATCTACCAAAAGAACTGGAGCATTTGGTATGGGCAAAACGCACATCAAAAAACACATACGTCAAAGTGTATGAACTGGATGATGTGAAACGCATGTACAGCCCTTTTTGGGATAAAACACAAAAGATACGAACAGATCCAGCATGGATCAATAAAGCAGGCTGGCTTTCGTCATCGCCTCAAGCAGCGCAAGAATGGTATAATCCAATTGTGCAATCAAAAATGTTTTTGTTGAATGATGTTACTATCTGGAATCCATTCAATACCAAACATTTCATATGGTTGGACGCTGGCATTACAAATACAGTATACGAAAAATACTTTACTGAAAATCGTGCGTTGGATAAAATCTTACCGCACCTTAGCGATTTTTTGTTTTTGAGCTATCCATATGAGGCTTCAAATGAAATTCATGGTTTTGACTTTGCTGCAATAAACAAATACAGTGGCAAGAAAGTAGAATATGTTTGTAGGGGTGGATTGTTTGGTGGTAATAAAGAATCTATCAACCAAGCCAATGCCACATACTACTCACTATTGGATCGAACTCTCAGTGATGGTTATATGGGTACCGAAGAAAGTGTATTCACCATCATGTCTTATTTGGAGCCAGAAAAATACAGACGCTATTCACTGGACTCAAACGGGCTTATTGTTAAGTTTGCTCAAGCTCTGCTCGACGACAAGGTTGTGCTTGAGCCAATTCCACAAGACATCAACGTATACATACCAAGAAAATATGTTGACCCAAACAAATTGAAAGTATCCGTGTATATGTTGACTTTCAATTTTCCTCAACAAGTCGAACATACAATTCAAACTTGGCTGAAACATCCTAAATGGTTGACTCATACCAGAAATATTCTGATTGACAATTCCACCAACGAAGATGCTAGATTAGCCAATGCCGAGCTTTGCAAAAAGTACAATTTTGAACATATTATTAACAACAAGAATTTGGGCATCAACGGTGGCAGATTCCAAGTAGCACAACATTTCCAAGAATCTGACAGCGACTATTACGTGTTTCTGGAAGATGATATGGGCATACACGAACCCGTCAACAATTTTTGTAGAAATGGATTCAGAACATACGTTCCAGATCTGTATGACAAGGTATTGAAAATCATTGGCGGCGACGTTAATGTGGACTTTTTGAAGTTCTCGTATACAGAAGTTTATATGGATAACAACATACAAGTTTCTTGGTATAATGTACCAAAAACTGTGCGAGCCGAAGTTTGGCCACATTATACCAAATTGCCAGTGTCGGGTTTGGACCCTAACTGCCCAAGAACCAAATTTGATACGATTGAGGTTGTGGATGGATTGAGCTATATCAAGGGTGATATTTATTATGCAAACTGGCCTATGATTGTGGGTAAACAAGGAAACAAAAAGATGTTTTTGGATACTACATGGGCATATCCATACGAACAAACTTGGATGAGCTATATGTTCCAAGAAACACGCAAAGGCAACCTAAAACCAGCAGTTCTGTTGGCTAGTCCAATCAATCATAACAGAATTGTATACTACAAACCAGAAGAGCGAAAAGAAAATGCAGGCTAGTTAGTGTGATTCTTTTGCAAAATATTTGGTTTTGATCAATATTTATAGGAAATGTCAAATCTGCTGAACATCTATAACGAGAATTTTGGATACCAAGTGGCTACAAATGGAACCTACGTTGCTGTGGGTAATCCTAATTCAAAGCCATATACGTGCCAAGAAGGTTATGCTCGCCTTGGTGAAGTGTTGGTATATCGTAAAAATCAGTTCACCACCAACTACTCGTTTGTCAAAACATATCGTAAGAGTGTGGCATCGGATTTTGGATTTGTAAACACATATTTTACCGAGCAAAGTTCTAGTGCATCACGCACAGCGTCTTTGATCACTGAAGAAAGCGGTAGTTTGTATTTTGAATCCGCAGATCATGGATTTACAACCTGTAGTTTTTATGTGTTGGAAGATGGCACATCAATAATTTTGCAAAATGGTTATGGTCGTTCTGTTGCTATGTGCGACAAATACATGGCAGTTGGAGACATGGCGTTTAGTGAAAGTCTTGCTGGTAACATTTTGGCATTTGCGTCTGTAGATGTATATCGAATGTACGACACAAACAATTCGTCAAGCTGTGCTGATGCAGACACCACTGAATTTGTTTTGCCTTCACGACCATTTTGCAGCATCACTGGATCAGCTTCGCAACAGTTTGGAAAAGCTATTGCGGTTTCTAACAATTTTTTGTTGGTGGGTGCGCCATTAGCAAACAGTGGAAAAGGTGCTGTATATGTGTATGAAAAATCCGACGACTGTGGGTACTCACTACATTCGACTTTGACGAGTGGTGATAACGGACAAAAGTTTTTTGGATCTGCTGTGGCAATCGACAAGGTTGCGCAAAACAGAATTGCTGTGGGTACGTTGTCTACCACACAAAGTTTGGTGTATGTGTATCAACTGGCGTCTGATCAAAATAGTTGGACATTTCTACAAACATTGCAGCAAAATACAGCATCAAAGTGGCTGACTGTTTCTGGTGATTCTAGCGTTGGGTTTTATCCACTGTCTCAGAGTTACTCACAATCCAGATACGGATATTCTGTAGCATTGAATGAAAATGGACTCGTTGTTGGCGCACCAAACGATCTTGTGTATTTGGAATATAGTGGATCACAAACAGTTCGTCAACGTGGAGCTTTCTATTTCTACTATCAATCTTCTGGATCTGGAGCATATACTCTACAAAAGAAATTTTACGGAGACACAACCACATTCAAAGACAACATGTTGGGATATAGTGTGGATATGACCGACAAGTATATTTTGGTAGGATCTCCAAAACCATACTTTCCATTTTCAAGCCTTTATCTGTCTGCATCAATAAATCAGTACAACACAAATTTTCAAGACAACGACTTTGGTACAAGTACCTACAACGGTCAAGCACTGTTGTACAGATGGAAGGCAAATCCATGTTCTGGATCGGCATTGTTTGAACTTGCTACATCCGCACCAATTGCATACAGAAAACGTATTGGTGAATGCTTTACTGCGTTTGGATCTAGCGTGGCAATCTCTAATGATAACTTGGTCATTGGTTCGCCAGCAATTTTGAACGACGACTTGTATTTACAAGCTCCTATTTTGGCAGAGCAAAGCGGTAGCTTTCCGATTGAGTGTGGCGGTGCTGACCAAGCAATTGTGCAACTCAGAATGGAAGATGCAATCTGCGACTGTTCTGGCAATAACATGAATGCTCAAAGCTCTGGTAGCATTGTGTATGTTTTGGAACAACCAGTTGTTGATGTATTTGGTCAAGCGTTTATCTATGATTTTGCTGACTTGCAAAAAGATGCAGTTGTTGGTAATGTGTTTTACAACAACGATAGGTTGGTTGTGAACAACACTGGTAGTGTTCTTAGAGATTTGTTGCGAGATCCTCTGAATCCTTTGAATGATTATGTGTTTGGCACATATGATAGTCAAATTACACTCAACGAAAAGCAATATATTTGCACTGTCGAACCAGGTGAGTTCAATGTGTCTACCAATCCTACTGCTATCACGGGATCTGCATTTTCTTATGGTATTATCAACAAGGCTACTTTTGATTTTAGCAATCTTGACATTATTTTGAGATACATCAACTACAAGCTTACTGCTCCACATCGTGAATCTTGGTGGAATGTGTTGGTTGAAGGAGATGTACAACAAAGTATGTTCAGCTTCTTTACATCATCTGTATATGATTATACCAACAATCGTTTGACTCCAGAACTTCGCTGTGAATTGGCCACCAAGGATTTTGACGTAAACAAGGATGGTATTGTGGATTATTCAGATGCATATTTGATCTGGAATTATTACATTCAAAATCTACAAGTTACCAATTATAAACAGTATTTGACTCCAATCTGCCGTCGCAACAACTACGATGACATCATCAAATTCTTGGACGTAAATACTGGTAAAGGTACCGGCAATGACATTAAAGCTGAATTCTTTTCCTATCAGTTGAGTGCGTCTATGGACCCGACCGGTTCGTATTTGGCACCATATATTACTCAAGTAGGTTTGTATGCCAATGCCGATTTGGTGGCAATTGGCAAAATCGCAAATCCTATCAAAAACACTGGTCAAATTCCAATCAATATTGTAGTGAAATGGGATACCTAAACCTATTTATTATAAGGAACACTAAAAATATATGGCAACTTCATCTGACGCAAAGGTAATTGATCGTGAATCTTCCAACATGAGTTTGGCAGATCGTTATTTGTCTGGTCAACCAGCAGGTGGCGCATACCAACCAGTGCAAAAAAACGTGCAAACTGGTAATGGATCAAACCAACTTTCTGTCGGTACCAGCACATTTGATGCGAAATACACTACCACAAAAGGATTCAAACTACGTGCCAATACAGGTACCGAAAATTTCAATGAAAAAGCATTGAACTATAGCGATAGCATCAATGGTGGTGTCAAGACTGATGGTGTCAACAAGATCTCTGTTAATTGGAATGGTCAAGGTGCTGTGCAAGATGCTTTGTACACTGTTGACCAAGGCTTCAAGCTCAAAGCACCTATTGGTCAAACCCAATTCAAAGATGCTATTGGAAATCAATCCAAACAGTTGTCGCTTTATACAAAAGGCTTCAACAATAAGAAGTATAGCGACGGTAGGTTTACCAGATAATCATACTATGTATTAGTATGGTTATACTAGGTCTTGATTCTTCCACTTCAGTAACGGGTTGGGCGTTCAGAGAGGATAAAAAAATCCTCTCTGCTGGTTTTATAGACACCAAGAAATTCGACTCTACCAAAGAAAAAACGTTTCATGTTATTTCAGTTTTGGAAAAAGATCCCAATATTTCCAAGATGTCTCACATCAATCTTGAAGCAGCTTTAAGTGGTTTTGCTGGCGGGTTTACATCACAACAAGTTATTATCACTCTGGCACGGCACAATGCTGTATTTGCTTACATCCTAGAAGAACACTTCAAAAAGAAGGTCAACCTACTGAGTGTTACCACCATGCGCAAGCATTTATTTGGTAAATGTAGAATCAAGGGAATCAAACCCAAGGAATTTGTGAAACAACAGCTTGAATCCTTGATGCCAGACGTGACCAAGTTCACTGCACAAAATAAAAAGGGCAACTGGGACGAACGCAATAGTGATATGTACGATGCCGTGGTTTGTGCCATGTACGACGAGAAATAAAAAATTGCGTATCCGCCAACGTCGTGTATGATATGATCAGACGTATGGTAGACACTTCGGTCATAGAAACGCTGTCACGGCTTTTCAAGCATAAACCTCACATCCAAAAAGGTGGTGAGGAAGTTATGTTTTTTTGTCCCAAGTGTAATCACTACAAGCGCAAGCTCAACGTGAACACCTTGAGCGGCTATTATCATTGTTGGGTATGCAACTTCAGTGGCAAAAGTTTCAAGAGTTTGTTGAACAAGATCAAAGCTCCTAGCGAGTTTTATCCAGTTCTGTGTAAGATTCAAGCACCCAAGCATATTGAAACATACGAAGAAAAAAAGCTGAGTCTTCCGCCAGAGTTTCAACCTTTGTATAAAAGCACCAATTCAGTAACTCAGAAACATGCTTTGAGTTATTGCTTCAAGCGTAATCTGAGCGTCTACGACATTGTTCGCTACAACATTGGGTATTGTGAAAAAGGCGCATTTGCAAATCGTATTGTGGTACCATCGTATGCTGAAAATGGTGAGTTGAATTTTTATTGTGGTCGTGACGTGTTCAACAGTAAAATGAAATATAGGTTGTGCGACTCAACCAAAGACATCATCGGTTTCGAGATGCTTACTGATTTTGATCAACCTATCACGTTGGTCGAGGGAGTGTTTGATGCATTCTCTGTACGTTATAACGCAATTCCGCTGTTTGGCAAAACATTGTCCAATAAACTCAAGATCAAGCTGATTTCCAACAAACCACCCAGAGTCAATGTGTTGTTGGACAATGATGCCTTGAAAAGCAGCGTTGCTATTTGTGAATTTTTGTTGCAAAACCAAATCAACACTCATTTGGTTTTGCTGAATGGTAAAGATCCAAACGAGATCGGTCACGAAAAAACCTGGCAAGCAATTGATTCCAGTGCTAAGATGGACGAAAGCAGTCTTTTCAAGTTGAAAGTAAAACACCAATTATGATCGTATTAAAAAACACAGATCAAAAAGTAGACACCGTAATTCAGGTATCGGATATTCATATTCGACTGACCAAACGCCACGAAGAGTTTGAATCTGTATTCAACAAGTTCTACACAGCACTTGATAAGCTCGCAAAAAACACAAACTTGGTTTGTGTTATCACTGGCGACGTGTTTCACAACAAGGTTGACTTGTCACCAGAATGCGTCAAGTTGGGTTCCGAGTTTTTGAAGAATTGCGCAGATCGTGTTCCCACCATTTTGATTGCTGGTAATCACGATGCTCTGCTCAACAACAAAGCTCGTTTGGATTGTTTGACTCCTATCGTCAATGGTTTGAACCACAAGAATCTTTACTACCTCAAGGATACCGAGGTGTTTAGATACGAGAATATTTTGTTCAATCACTTTAGCGTATTTGATGAACCAGACAAGTACATCAAACACGACAAAATCCCGAGCAAATATAGAAACGAAACCGATCACCATGTTGGTTTGTTTCATGGACCAGTCAATGCTGCTGTTACTGATATTGGATATGTTGTGAGCAACCGTGCCATTACCAACGAATTGTTTGATGGACATCACATGGTAATGCTTGGTGATATTCACAAGCATCAAGTATTGCAAGAGTATGACGACAACGAATTCAAGCCAGTCATTGTGTATGCTGGATCGATGATCCAACAGAATCATGGTGAAGAACTCAAGGGTCATGGGTTTTTGCTTTGGGATTTGAAGCGTAGATTGTTTAAGCACTACGAACTTCCAAACGATTATGGTTTCTATACAGTTGAAATCAACAAAGGTAAGTTGATCACGGATATCAAAGATATTCCAAAGAAAGCTCGTATTCGCACCAAGTGCTATGAAACTATTCCTTCGCAAGTCAAAGAAGTCATCAACGACATCAAAACAAAATGCGAAATCTTGGAGTCTACATTTATTCGCATCGATGATTATGACAATCAAACGTCTGCTGCTGGACAAGTGTTGGATATTCACAACATTTTTGATGTTGAATATCAGAACAAATTGATCACCGATGCTCTTACTGCAAAGAAAGTTGGAAAGTCACTCTTGGATAAAGTGCTGGAACTCAACAAGCACATCAACACACAAATTCCAAAAGACAAAACTCCAAAGAACATTCGATGGAAGCCCAAGACTTTTGAGTTTGATAATATGTTCAGCTATGGCGAGGGCAACTATATTGACTTCACCAAGCTAAAGGGAACCATCGGTTTGTTTGCGCCTAATGCTAGTGGCAAGTCTAGCATCATGGATGCGCTTGCTTTTTGCGTATTTGACAAGTTCAGTAAGGGATACAAAGCTGTTCACGTTCTCAACACTCAGAAAATGAGCTTCAAGTGCAAGTTCAATTTTGAAGTGAATGGCGTTGATTACTTTATTGAGCGAGAAGGTAAAGCAGATAAAAAGGGTAACGTAAAGGTTGATGTCAAGTTCTACAAAAAGGAGAACGACAAAGAAGTACCTTTGAACGGAGAAGCTCGTAGAAGCACCAACGACATCATTCGTGATTATTTGGGAACCTACGACGACTTTATTCTAACAGTGTTGAGTATTCAAAACAGCAAAACTGGTTCGTTTGTGGATCTTGGCAATACCGAGCGCAAAGACTTGTTGTGTCAATTCATGGGATTGACTGTGTTTGATCAATTGTACAATATTGCCAATGAGCAATTCAAAGAAACCAATGCGCTGTTGAAAAACTTCAGCAAAGATGAGTTGATTGAGTCGTTGTCTGAAACATCGCAAAGAATTGCGGTGAATGAACAATCGATCACTGATCTGAATTTGCTTTTGAAGTCTTTGGAAGCCAAGAAGGAAGATTATAACTCAGAATTGATTGAACTAAGCAAAAACATCGTCAAAACCGAATCGTTTGCATTTGATATCACAAAGCTGGAAAAAGACAAGATCGATTATACTACCAGCGTTGATGCTACACTTGCTGACATAAACAAGCATAAGGAAAAGCTGTCTGGTATTGATGCTAGTTTGACTAATCTTAGTGGGTCTATACTAAGCTTTGATGGAATCGAAGCAAAGTATGAACTATACAAAGCAGACGTACAACTTGAAAAAAACACCCAGAGCGATATTGAAAAGCTCAAAGTTGTTATTCGCAACAAGATTGACAAGCTGAAAAAGCTTGAAGAACACAAGTATGATCCAAACTGCAACTATTGTGTCAACAACGTTTTTGTTAAAGATGCTATTGCCACCAAGCAAGAACTGGAAAATCAAAAAAGCCATGCTGCACAAATTGTTGAGCAATATCAAACCATCAAGTCAAATGTTGTGGCGTATGGTAACATTGAAGAACAATACAAAGCATATCAAAAGTTTTTGGTGGATCGTGCTGCTCTTGAGAAAAACAAAGCATCCATCAACAACACGGTGTTGAAGTTGGAAAATACGCTTATTGATCTCAAAAACAAGCTAAAGCTTGTTTGTGACAACATCGATGTGTTTTACAAAAACAAGGACATCATTGAAAACAACAATAAGTTGTTGGTGCAGGTAAACGATTGCAAGAATAGTATCAAATCTGTGGAACTTGACATCAAGAGTGCAAATAATGATTTGTTCAAGGCATCAACAGAAAAGGGAAAATTGGAGATTCAACAAAAGAATACCGCAGAGCAGTTGAAAAAGCTGCAAGAATTGGAAGCTTCATACGAGGCTTACAAGATTTATACTGCAATTGTGAGTCGTGATGGTATTCCTTATGAAGTGATCACCAAGACACTTCCCGAGGTTGAAAAAGAAGTCAACAATATTCTACACCAGATTGTAGAGTTTACTGTGACCTTGACCACCGATGGCAAGAACATCATGAGCAATATTGTTTATGATGACAAACGCTGGCCATTGGAAATGGGCAGCGGTATGGAAAAGTTTGTGTCAGGCTTGGCTATTCGTGTGGCTTTGATTAATATCAGCAATCTACCACGACCAAATATTATCTGTATTGATGAAGGTTTTGGTTGTGCTGACAGCGATCATTTGGGTCAAATGGGTGCATTGTTTACCTATATGAAGCATCAGTTTGATTTCATTTGGGTGATCAGTCATTTGGATCAAATGCGAGACATGGTTGATATGCATTTGGAGATCAAAAAGGAAAATGGGTATAGCAAGATCGATTTTCGGTAGAAAAAAATGAAAGATCATATAAATAGTTAGAGGTTCAACTTTTTGAAGCATATTTATAAAGTAAACATAACTTCTTCAATGAGAAGTGACTGTGAAAGGAAACAATAAATATGCCAATACAAGAAGGTGGACGCTGGAGTCCAGAACAAACTATCGTAAGTCCTGGTGTCTTCACCAGAGAAAATGATCTATCGGGGCTCGCTCAAGGCGTAGCCAACATCGGAGGTGCAATCGTCGCTCCATTTGCGGACGGTCCTGCATTCTTTCCTAACATTATCACCGACGTAGCTACACTTGAACAACGCTTCGGCATTGCTGATGGTGTCTACTACGGTCCCTACACTGCCAAAGAATACCTAGTTCAACAAGGTATCGTAACCATCGTTCGTGTTGGTGGTTTGACTGGTTATTGGCAAAAGAATCCGCTGGTTGTATATGCACAACCAGGTTATTGGGATCGCACCAACGATATTGGTGCTTTGACCACTGGTTCGTTCATGTATTTGAATAGCGATAGCTATACTTCCAACATTCAATATGTTCACAGCAGTTCTGGTTGGGAAGTGCCTGGCGATGCTGTCAATGGTATTCCAACAACCGATGCGGCGGGTATTAGTGCATCTGTTAGTTTGACCACCAAGGCACAAGTTCTTAGCTTTATCGGATCATACTCATACTTGCCAAATATTAACAGTTTGAGTTCTTCTCTTGGAAATGCACTCAAGGCTCGTAAGTTGGTCAATATTACCACCGCAAATGCATACGGAGCATTCAGTGCATCTGTTGTTGCCGACGGTAAGAAAGTTACAAAAATTAATGGTGGCTCTGATTATGCAATTGCTTGGTTTGATGTACAAAAGTTTATTCCACAAGGAACTGTATATTTCAGTGGTAGTGCTTTGTCACAACAAACATATTCTATTGCTCCTACAATCAACGGTACTTATTCTGGAAATGTTCGTAGCTGGCCAGCAAACTCTGGCTCGTATCTGACGGCATCTATCACAGAAACCAACGGACAAGTTAATTGGCCATTTGTGTTCTTGAGTGATGCAGTTGATGATGTTAGTAACTTGTCAGGCTATACATTCAGCCGTGATGCTGGCGAAAGCAAAAACTTGTTTGAACCAATTTTTGCATATGATTCATCTGAATTGAAGTTCAATGGCTCGATTAATGCCAAGTTTGGTGCTGCTAAATTGACCAGTAACTATCCTGCAAAATATGCCGGAACTGGTTCATTGAGTGGTAGCCAATTGTATGGCGGCAAGCAAGTAAGCCTTGGTGTTGTATCTACTCCTAAGAGATTGATTCGTAAGTTTAGTGGTGTTTCACTACCTAACGATGCTTCTGGTTGGTTCTATCTGACCTCAAGCGCACAAGGTACACAAACCACTGAGGAAACTCAAATCTCAACCGCAATCAACGAAAGCTCAGAAACTAATTGGTTGTTGAGTTCTTCGGTATTGAACACGGGTACAAACACAGGTCAAATTGATCTTGATTACGACAAGGATACATTTGATGCAACTGGTGATTTGGTTGTGCATAGCGCAAGCTTTGCAACAGTTCGTAGTGCCGCAACTTGCGGAGCAGCATTGCGCTTCATTGGTATCGTAAGTGGTAAGTATGGTCCATTCAATGGATCGTTTATTGCAACTGGTTCGGGTGGATCTGATCCATGTAACCCAAATCCAGATTCTCGTAAGAATATGGTGCTTGCAGTTTTGGCAAATACCCAAAATGCATCTACCCAATTCGACAGCAACTACACAGTCAATGGATTTGTTGATTCAGTTGTAGCACAATTGACAAGCTCTGTATATCCTTACAAGGGTCAAGTCAATCCAAACGAAAACCAATATCAATTGGCTCTTCGTTACAACTTCACCGATGAAAACGGAAACAACTCTTCTGGTACTTATGGTTACTATGACTTCTCTCTTGAAGAGAATGCAAATAACTATATCAAAGAAGTGTTTGGTATGGACCCAACTGTTGGTAACCCAGCAAAACAAGTTCAAGGTCAAAAGATTGAAGCTGCATACAACTATGTGTTGTTTGAAGACAGCATCAAACGCTTCTTGGCTGAAAAGACTCGCAGTGGTGATGAAGGTGGTGGTTGGAGAATCCAAGTTGCTACCGCACCAAGCTCTGGTTTCAGCGTAGGAGAATCGATGAAGTTTGTGGATCAATACTCATATGATCCAAACACTGGCGATTCACAATTCGCTATCACCAACGCCAAGACTCCTTGGATCTATTCGCAAGCAATTGCTCCATTCAAGGGAAGTGCAACCGAAACTGCAAACCCAACCAAGTTCAAGTTGTTCAAGGTTCACACCTTGAGCGATGGTACCTTGGCAAATCGCAAGTACAAGATCGAAATCAGCAACGTCAAGTTGTCTGGTACAGTTCCTGGCAGCGAATGGGGTAGCTTCACTCTTGCAGTTCGTGCATACAGCGATACTGACAAGCGTCCAAAGTATTTGGAAATCTTCCAAAACTTGAACCTCAACCCAGATAGCGCAAACTTCGTAGCACGTCGTATTGGTGATCGCTACGCATACATTACCTTCGCAGGTAAGATTGTAGAATACGGTACTTACGTCAACTTGAGTAAGTATATTCGTATTGAAATGACCGATCTTCCATATCCAGTAAGCGTAGTGCCTTACGGATTTGAAGCATACTCGACCCCAGTGGATGGAACTCTTGGTAACTTGTTGCCAGCAGTTCGCTACAGCAAGGCAAGTATCTATGGTCTAGCACCTGGTAAGTATCCATCTGGTACTGTGTTTGGTGATCCAGCCGAAGCAAGCGAAGAACTCGCATACCTCTACCCAACCTCGTCGTTTGGTGTGGGTGTTGCAATCGACACTGCAAACTGGTTCAAGCCACTTCCATACTACGGCGGCAACGATCAAAACGGTGACAACATCGACTTTGATCTTGAAGCCAAGGTCTGGGGCTACGCAGATGCATCTTACTATGCTCAAGGCGTAGCAGCAAGCACTGGTTCGATTCTGCCTCCTCAATTGAGTGGTAGTATTCCAAGCATCTACGATCCAGTAAACGAGCCAATCTATGTTCGTTTGCGTAAGTTCGTGGTTGGATTCCAAGGTGGATTTGAGGGTCAATGGCCAGCAATTCCAATCAACGTTGGATCTGACATCACTGCTGGTAACACACAAGGTTTGGATTGTACCACAATCAAGAGTCCTGGTAGCATCGCTTACAAGCAATGTATCGCAGCCCTCGGCAACGCCGATGAATGGGATATCAACTTGATCGTGTTGCCTGGTATCTTCTGTGAACAACACAGCTATGTTACCAACTTGACCATCACCATGTGTGAAACCCGTGGCGATTGCTTCTACATCATGGATAACGTGGTGTTCCCAGCAAGCAACCAAAGCGTAGGTTTGATTGACGCTGCAATCAACAGCGTAGCAACAATCGACAGCAACTATGTTGCAACCTACTATCCATGGGTCAAGATCCTTGACACAAACTTGAACAAGATCATTCCAGTTCCACCTTCTGTGGTGTTGCCAGCAGTTTACGCTGCAAACGACAACGCAGCAGCAGAATGGTATGCTCCAGCAGGTTTGAATCGTGGTGGTATTCCACAAGCAGTCCAAGTCTTGGATCGCTTGACTCACCAAGAGCGTGACGTTCTTTATGAGAACCGTGTCAACCCAATCGCAGCATTCCCAGGTCAAGGCATTGTGGTGTGGGGTCAAAAGACTCTGCAAATCAACCCAAGCGCACTGGATCGTGTCAATGTTCGCCGTCTGTTGATCAACCTCAAGAAGTTTATCGCAAGCAGCAGCAACTACCTTGTTTTCGAACAAAACGTTGCAGCAACTCGCAACCGCTTCTTGGCAATCGTCAATCCATATCTTGAAAGCGTACAACAACGCAATGGTATCTATGCATACCAAGTCAAGATGGATGCTGAGAACAACACTCCAGACTTGATTGATCGTAACATTCTGTATGGTCAAATCTATATTCAACCAACTCGCACAGCAGAATTCATTATGTTGGACTTCAACATTTTGCCAACTGGTGCAAGTTTCAGTGCTTAATCTGAATTAGCATAAACAACAAGAGGGCGAGCAATCGCCCTCTTTTTTATTTGTAAGCAGCAACAAAAAAGCCCCTCTTTGCGGAGGGGCTTTGTTTTATAGTTTCATTTTTATGGGGTTGCCCACTTGGTCTTGAGGTAGGCTTCAACGTTTTGAATTTCAGATAGTGTCAGCAACTTGTTATAGATGACAATTTCACCAATATATCCATCCAAGTCAAAGTTACCTGATGTATCGGTACCGATATACAAGTAAGTGGTACTTGCATTGGTTATGCTACCAACGTTAGCTGAGAATGTCAATGTTTGAGCAGCACCGTCAATTCTCATGTTCAATCGCAATGCGTTTTGAACGTTCACGTCGGCATCTGTCAAAGTTCCGTCAAAATATGTTGTAAAGATGTGGAAGTTGGTATCCACTGTTGCTGGAGCATTTGCAATACCACCAGCACCACCGATTTGCCATTGCGAGCCAATATTTGCCAAATACAAGCCTTTGACTTCGGCACTGCTTGTTTTCATAATTGTAGCAATTTGATCAGTTGCAGTAGCATTGGTCTTCATCACAATGAAGTAAGTATACTTTTGAATAGCTTGGAATGCAGTCCAAGGATTGACCGTAAACAAATCATTGTTACCGTCAAAGTATACTGCTGGCAAACCGTTTTGAATATTGGTACGATATCTTGGTTTGACACCAGTATTACCGGTTGTGTTTGCATCGTGAGGGTTACTCAATCCAGAGTCGATCCAGCTACCAAGGAAAGTTTCATTGGTTGGATTGCTTGGGCTGTAGTTTGTGCTATTGGTTGCGTTCAACCAAATTTGCAACGAAGGATCGTTTGGATTAATTGGTGCTGCCAAGCTTGGTGTTACGCTCGGAGTAGCAGTCAAGCTAGGCGTTATACTAGGCGTAGCAGTCAAGCTAGGTGTAGGTGTTATAGTACGTGTTGGTGTTAGGCTAGGTGTTGCACTTACACTAATACTTGGAGTCACACTAGGAGTTGCTGTTTCACTTGGAGTTACGCTAGGTGTTGCTGTTTCACTTGGAGTTGGTGTCAAGCTTGGAGTAGCAGTCAAGCTAGGTGTTGCGGTTAAGCTTGGTGTAACAGTTATGCTAGGTGTTACCGTAGCCGTTGGTGTTGGAGTTGGGATCGGAGTTGCTACTATACCTACACAAACTGGCAATCCTATTGTAAATACAGATGGTGATGCTTGCACCAATGTAGCTGTGCCACTTGGACCACTACCACCTGGAACTCCTATACCTGTTCCAAATACAAATCCAGATGTTCCACCCGAAGTCCATGATTTGAATGATGTAGTATCACCAGTATATATTGCTGTATTACTACCTTGAGTAAATGTAATTGTAACATTTTGACCAACAAATGTCGAGTAGTAAGCAGATCTATCAACCGCACCATCATCAATATTGTTGAAATAAAATCCTCTACCAGATGTTGTAAGATTGTTGATATCAACACTTCCAGAAGTAACTCCTGCCGCATTGTTCATAATAGAATTTCCAGCAGTTGGGAAATTATAAGGCAAACTGACTAGTGTATAAGTATAGCATGATCCAGGAGCAGGTGTAGCAGTTGGCGTAGGAGTTTCCGTGGCAGTCGGAGTAGGTGTTACCGTTTCACTTGGTGTTGTGGTCAAACTTGGTGTGACAGATACACTGATGCTAGGTGTTGCTGTCAAGCTAGGGGTTACAGACACACTAGGAGTTATAGAGTTGCTTGGAGTAGATGTTACGCTAGGCGTTGCTGTGCTACTTGGTGTTGCGCTCACACTGATGCTAGGTGTAACACTAGGAGTTTTTGTGACAGAAGGAGTTACACTTGGTGTTGGAGTTGAACTAGCATATGGTGTAGGACTTGGTGTTGGAGTAGGATCTGTGCCTGGATCACTTCCAGTGCCATCTCCACCACCAAGACCCACAGCTTGAGCAATAGTTAGTTGGTGTGCTGCGGCTGCATTGACAGTTGTTTGTTCATGCAAGTATTGATCCCAATCGGGAACCGTAATCAATATTTTTTGACCTTTTTTGTTGCGTCCAACTAATCTCATATTTCAATAAATATCGCTCATTCAGTAACCACCGCTAAAATATAAACGATTTATGTGATATATCTCTATTTATACGTATATGATCAGTCTGACCGACTTATTGTTAGAATCTAAGTTACCCATCAGTGAGCAAGATATGGACTTGTATGCGAAGAAATACAAGAAAACTATCGACTATCTGCGTGGCAAAAACAAAGTGTTGTTGTTGACCACAAGCAATCGTTGGTCGCAACACAAAGAAGACGTTCCAAAAAGCAGTCAACTTGCTATCAAAATTCAAGAATTACTTGGTAAGGAAAAGGTAACATTGATTGATACTACCAAATTGCACATTGTACCATGTGAAGGTAATGTGAGCAGCAACAAAGAATTTGGTGGCAATCATTGTGGTGCGGCAAAAGCATTGTTGAAAAACAAAGAACAAAACCCAAGTGGTTATCATCGTTGCTGGGCAAGTGTAAATGAAAAAGGCGACGAACTTTGGAAGATCAGCAAAGAGTTATTTGAAAGTGACTGTGTGCTGTTTTTTGCGAGTGTGAGATGGGGCCAAGCTAATGGATATTATCAAAAACTCATCGAACGTTTGACTTGGATTGAAAACAGACATTCGACAATGGGTGAGTCCAACATTGTCAAAGACATTGATGCTGGATTTATTGCGGTTGGTCAAAACTGGAATGGTAAGCATGTAGTTCAGACGCAAAAGAGTGTTCTTGACTTTTTTGGATTTCAAACTCCAGATCAACTATTTTGGAACTGGCAATTTACTGATGATGCACTTGATGAAACACAGCGTTCATATTTGAAGGGTGTATCCACATTTGAAAAAACATTTATTGACTAATATGATCAAATTACAGAATCTTCTTACTGAAATGCTGCGTGAGGGTGGTGCTGGCGGACACATGGCGCATCCGTTTGATTTTACAAAAACTGGCAAGCAACTTGTTGATGTGTTTGCCAAATCAATTGAATCTCTCAAAAAGGGTGCTGGTAGTGTCAAGATCGATGGTGTCAACGCCAGCATTCGTTTGGTAAACGGTAAATTTGTTATGGATCGTGGCAGTGCCAAGCCGTTCGACGTTCAAGGCATGAGACCCGAAGATTTGGCAAACCGCTGGCCTACAGATCCAACCACTGGAGTTGAGCATGGATTTGTAAAAATTGGTGCTAAGGTTATCAATATTTTCGACGAAGCTATTCCCAGCACACAAGCCGAACTAAAAAAGTTGGGGCTGCTAGACAATCCAAATATTTTGCTCAACATTGAATATGTTGAAGGACAAACCAATGTTGTTGGTTATGGAGATATCGGAAACTTTTTGGCAATCCACGGTTTGAAGGAGATCAAGCCAAAAACCTTTGGTAAAGATGGTCAAGTAAAAAGTCGTGTAGCTACTGAAATTCCTTATGACAAAGCAGCAATGCAAAGCTACATCGACAAGCTTAATGTAGTGGCTCAAAAGCAAGGGTTCAAGGTGTTGGGTAGTGTAGGTACTGCATTCAAGAGCAATCCTAATCTTACTCGCCCACTTGGAGAAAAGATTACGTTGTATCCAAATGGCGAAGCAGTTACAGCATCTTTGAAAGATTGGTTGAAAAATGTCAAGATTGAAACACCACTGATCACCCGAGAAGAGTTCTTGAAAGCACAAAAGAGCAAAAACATTTCAAAAGATTTTGCTGGTCAAGACATTCGTAAAGTAATCAACGATACGATTGTATACATTGCCACAATCAAACTAGGCGATGAAGTTCTAAAGAACGCAACCAGTGAAATTGGAGATCTAGAGAAACACGAAGGTATAGTGATTCGTGATCCTAGTATCTATGGTAATCCATTCAAAATTACTGGAAGTTTCATAGTAAAAGGACTACAAAGTAGTTTTGGGAAATAAAACAAATACATATTGGTTATGAAAAAAGCACAAGGCAAAAGCAATCTCGACATCATTCGGGATTATGTAAATGGTGAACGTCCATTCGTTCAAGTTGGTTATACCGACGACCTCAACAACTCTAAACGCAAAGAAGGAGAACAGTGGGAGGATAGTCAAGGTAAGAAGTGGATCTGGAAGAATGGTGCCAAGCGCAGAGTTCCAAAAAAGGCAACGTTTGTTATTGAACAGCGTTGCAAGCAATGCAACATGGACGTGCGCTGGGGCAACTATTTGGATGATCGTGTTTGGCCAAAGACACAATTGTGCTATGACTGTTTCACCAAGAATGAAACGGATATGAAACTAGACGGTACTTGGGAATATTTTGATCAAGCCCGTGATTTGCGCAACGAAAGCAGTGTTTTGAAGGAATACAAAAAGAAGTTTGATGAAACACTGAAATGGTGTCAAGACCACGAAGGCAAGCCTCTTGAGTTTATCAACGAAGACGGTAGCATTGAAAAGTGGGAAACAGGCGCAGATGTGGGCAAAATTCGTGAGGATGTAACCAAAGATTTGGAAATCATCAACGCACGTTTGGCTGAGATTGACGGTTTCATCAAAGAGTTGGAACAAAAGTATGAGTCAGCAAAACTACAGAGATCTAATAAAGCAAGAGTATAAGAAGTGTATTGAAGATCCCATATACTTCATGAAGAAGTATGTGAAGATTCAACATCCTATACGTGGTACTTGCAACTTTGATCTGTATCCATTTCAAGAAAAAGCCTTGAAGGATCTGGTCACGTTTGATCTCAACATCATCCTCAAGAGCCGTCAGATGGGTATTTCTACTCTGGTGTCGGCATATAGCTTGTGGTTGATGACATTCTTCAACGACAAAAACATTCTGTGTATCAGTATTACACAAGAGACTGCAAAAGAAATCGTTACCAAAGTTCGCTTTGCCAACGACAACCTTCCAGCATGGCTCAAGGTTCAGTGTGTTGAAGACAATCGTTTGAGTTTGCGTTTGAAAAACGGATCTCAAATCAAAGCAGTGTCCAGTGCTGGTACTGCTGGTCGTTCTGCCGCTTTGTCTTTGTTGGTGATTGACGAAGCTGCGTTCATCGACAACATCGAAGAAATCTGGTTGTCGGCACAATACACGCTATCAACTGGTGGTCGTGCCACAGTTCTATCAACTCCAAATGGCGTTGGTAACTTTTTTCACAAAACGTGGGTAGCAGCAGAAGCCAAGGAGAATAAGTTCAATACTATCAGTTTGCCTTGGTATTTGCATCCCGAGCGTGATCAAGCATGGCGTGACAAACAAACTGAATTGTCGGGTATCAAGGGTGCTGCACAAGAATGTGATTGCGACTTTAGCACGTCTGGTAATCAAGTTGTGGCAGTGGATGTATTGGAGTTCTACAAAAAGACTCATATCACAGATCCTATTGAAAAGCGTGGTGCTGCTCAAGATTTGTGGATTTGGCAGCGACCAGACTATAGCAAAAACTATATGGTGGTGGCTGACTGTGCCCGTGGAGATGGTGCCGACTATAGTGCATTTCATGTGTTTGATGTGGAAACGCTGGAACAAGTGGCTGAATACAAAGGTCAAATTACAACCAAAGACTATGGTAATTTGTTGGTCACAGTTGCTACAGAATACAACAATGCGTTGTTGGTAATCGAAAACAACAACATTGGTTGGGCATCGTTGCAGCAAGTTATTGATAGAAATTATCCAAACTTGTATTATAGCTCATCGGATTTGAAGGTGGTAGACATTGAGCGCACCTACAGCAACAAAATCAACAGTGCTGAAAAGAAAGCTACGCCAGGATTTACCACAACCAACGTAAATCGTCAGTTGATTATCAATAAGATGGAAAGCTTTTTCCGTGAGCGTCAAATTATAATTCACAGTATTCGTTTGTACGAAGAACTGATGGTATTTATTTGGAACGGAGCCAAGGCTGAAGCCATGAAAGGTTACAATGACGATTTGGTTATGTCGTTGGGTATTGGTTTGTGGGTGCGTGATACTGCATTAAAGATTCGTACCGAGCAAATGGTTTATACAAAAATGATGTTGGGAGGCATCAAAAAGGTAATAAACAACACACCAGGTCCAGCAAATCAAACCAAAGTTGTACAATCTCCTCAAGAGACTTGGCAGTTTGATACAGGTGCAGTTACCACCGGTGCTGGACCAATAACAGGTAAAAAAGAATCATTAAAATGGCTTTTATGATACTTATATGATAGGCAGTAATTTATGGACGAAAAATCATTTCAAGAGCTAAAGAACAGATCGCTATACGCAAGACTCAAGCGATTGTTTAGCAACGACGTTATTGTTCGCAACGTTGGTGGCAAAAAGCTCAAGGTCATCGATACCGACGAAATTTTTTACGCAACCGATAGAAATTCGTTGCGTGATAGGTTTAATCGTCTTCGTACAACGGCGTATAATCAGTATACCCGTGATTTCAATTTGTCGTATCAAAGCAGTCGTGTGGAACTGTTTCGTGATTATGATACAATGGACATGGACCCTATTTTGGCTTCTGCGTTGGACATTTATGCTGATGAATGTACTACTAGAAATGAAATGGGTGATGTTATCACGGTTCGTAGCAGCAACGACGACATCAAGAGTGTTTTGAACAATTTGTTTTATGACATTCTCAACATTGAATTCAATCTTTGGAGTTGGACTCGTAGTTTGGTCAAGTATGGTGATTTTTATTTGAGACTGCACATCAGTCCAGAATATGGTGTATACATGGTGGAGCCTCTTAGTAGCTACTATGTTACCCGTGTAGAAAATGCACATCTACAAAACAGAAACTTTGTGAAGTTTCAAGTCAATTTGCCTTATGGTAACAAGATTGAGGATCTTGAAAATTATCAAATGGCACACTTTCGTTTGTTGAGCGATAGCAATTTCTTGCCTTATGGTAAGAGCATGTTGGAAGGTGCTCGCCGTGTGTGGAAGCAATTGAGTTTGATGGAAGACGCAATGTTGATTCATCGTATCATGCGAGCACCAGAAAAGCGTATTTTCAAGGTTGATATTGGTAACATTCCTCCAAATGAAGTTGATAACCACATGGAGCGTATCATTCAACAAATGAAAAAGACTCCATACTTGGATCAAAACACTGGTGATTACAATCTTCGTTTCAACCTACAAAACATGGTTGAAGACTTTTTCTTGCCAGTTCGTGGTGGAGACAGTGGAACCAGCATTGATAACTTGCCTGGTCTTGAATGGACTGGTACAGACGATATCGAATATCTACGTAACAAGATGATGGCAGCACTCAAGATTCCAAAGGCATTCTTGGGTTATGATGAATCACTTTCTGGTAAGGCCACATTGGCAGCAGAAGATATTCGTTTTGCACGTACTATTCAACGTGTGCAACGCATTATTGTGAGTGAACTCAACAAAATTGCGGTTGTTCATTTGTATAGCCAAGGATATCGTGATGAGTCGTTGGTTGATTTTAGTTTGGAGCTTACCAATCCTTCTACAATCTTTGAAAAGGAAAAGATTGATGTGTGGAAGAGCAAGATTGAAGTTTGCAAAGACATGGGTGAGCAAAAGATGTTTAGCAAAAAGTGGATGTATGAAAATGTGTTTGGTCTTAGCGATCAAGACATGATCATTCTACAAAAGCAACTTGTTGATGATGCTAAGGGTACTTACCGCTTCAAGCAGATTGAAGAAGAAGGTAACGACCCAGCATTGGAATTTCTCAAGGCGAAAGGTGAAGGTGAAGGAGAAGGTTCGCCTGGAGGAGAGGGCGGCACTGGTGGAGGTGAAGCTGGTGGGGGCGAAGCAGGAGCAGGAGCAGAGGCAGGTGGTGAAGCAGGTAAAGAAGCCGAAACCAGTGCCGCACCTTCTGGTGGCGAAGCACCAAAGCTTACTGAACGTGATCAAACTGGTCGCAAAAAAGCCAGTGATTATGCATTTGGAGAAGATCCACTTGGAACGCTGGAACTGAACAGCAAATCTGATTTGTCGGTATCACACAAATATCGCAATCGTTCTCCACTATCATTGGAAAGCCTGAAATCATTGGCTGCATCGATGAAATCCACTGAAACTCCAAAAGAGATTTTGAAGGAGGATGCTGCCAAATCCTACATGGATGATAAAACCACTTTGAAGGAAGGAGATACAAAATCATATATGGATGAGACAAATATCACAGAGTGACCATAATTCATGATGATTTTGTAAAATTCAATATATTTATATTTAATAGAACTATATGCGTAAGAAAGCTAAACATTCGAAGTTTAAGAACAGCGGAGTATTATTTGAGCTGCTTACTCGTCAAATCACCGCAGATATTTTGGCTGGGCGTGATGAATCTTTCACCAAGAACTTGATGTTCAAGTATTTTAATGAAGGCACGTCACTGGGTAAAGAGTTTCAACTCTACAATTTTGTTGTTAGTCAATCATCTAAGAATGCCGAGACCGCAGATCGTATTATCAATGTTGTTCTTCAAGCTCGTTCCAAACTAAACGAGCGTGATCTAAATGCTGAAAAGTACAACTTGATCAAAGAGATCAAAGCACAATTCAACATTGACGAATTTCTCAAAAACAAAATTCCAAACTACAAGCTGTATGCCAGTGTCTACAAGCTGTTTGAGAATCAAACCAGCACCGAGCAAAAATTTGATGTGGAAGAACTGGTAGAAGCCAGAGAGTGTGTAATCGAAAGTTTGATACGAGAAAAGAAATCCGAGGAGCCTACACTTGACGTATATAGTTCTCAACCCGCTGAGGTCAAGCTTCTCGCTTACAAGTTCTTGATCGAAAACTTCAACAAGAAGTACGCATCTCTACTTCCTTCTCAAAAGCAATTGCTCAAAGCATTCATTACCAACGTATCCAATACAACCAAGTTTACTGAATTTGTAAACAAGGAATACAAGCGTGTTTCTACCGCATTGAAAGAACGTTCTATTTTGGTAAAGAGTGATGTTATTAAAATCAAGCTCAATGAAACCATTGCGCAGCTTGCAAACAAAACCATCAATGGTGTAGTCAAAGAAAATCAATTGACCAGTTTGCTTAGTGCATATGAGTTGATTGAAGAATTGAATAGCCTTGCCAATGAAAAAGCTTCTTAAAGAATCAGGCGATCCATTCAGAGACATCGTTAAACAGTACGCTAAAATGTACCGTGATAGCGAACTTGCACGTATTGACAAAGAGCAATACTATTCTTGGCTTCAAGCTCACGCAGACAAAATCAGCCCCGAGTTGCGAGCAAACATTGAAAAAAAAGTCAAGGATCAAATTCTCAACAAAAATGAAGCTACCACAACCAGTGCTGTAGGTGGTGTGATGACTCCGTTTGCGTTTAGCAAGCGTGGTCCAGGCAACGTTCGTGCTGCTACCCAGCTTGGTTATAAGTTGGCAAAGAATGTTCCAAGAGACAAAGACTTGTCGTTGGAAAATCAAATGTATAGCGAACCAGCATATGTAACTCCAGCACAAAACATTGAGCCAGTGGATAGCTGGTTGGATGCTAATGGCTTGCCACAACATGGCGATCCAGAGCTTGATCCAGGTTTGGCTGGATATAAGCAAGGACAACTTCCTTTCACAGAAGTTGATACGAAGTTCAAAAAAATTTCCAAAATCGTTGAAGGTTTGAATGGTATTCGATTTCGTCGTTTTCGCATGAACGAAGCTGATGCTGCACCTCAACCAGCACCTGCTGCACCACAACCAGCACCTCAAGCTGCTCAACCTGCGGCACAAGCTGCACCAAAAGCCGAACCAAGTGTACAAGTTCAAACCTACAATCTACAACCAGATTTTACTCAATTTGATACTCAGCTAAAAAACAGCACCGAGGATCTGAAGCTGAAGCTTCAAAAAGAAATTCAAGATCACATTCTAAACAAAAAGATTGTGGTTCGTGCAAGTAAGGGATTCAAACAACCCGAAACAGATTACACCATCAACGTGACTGGTGTAAACATTGATTATTATTATGATCGCTATGTGATCATTATTTTGGGTCGTGAAGAAAACAAACAAAAGGCTGCGAAGTTCTTTGTGAAGCCTGGTTACAAAATTAGAATTCTTGGTCCTGCTGATGTAAAACCAAAGGACCAATATCAGATTGCAAAATCTAAGGCATTGGTTGATCCAAGCAAACAATCTTCGACTGCTCCAAGCAACACCGCAACCAGCGATGAACCTGCTCCAAAGCCAGAAGAAAAACCTGCGGCACAACCAGCACCAACAGCGTAATTTATGAAAAACATACTGATTGATGTACTACCATTTGAGTTTAAGAAAGGTTCGTTAAACGAATCGCTTTCGAGTGGCAAGGTACTTGTAACCGGCACATTGCAACGTGCAGACGCCAAGAATCAAAATGGACGTGTATATCCAAAAGAAATTCTTGAGCGTGAAGCCACAAAGTATATGGACAACTTTGTGAAGCAACGTCGTGCCATGGGAGAATTGGATCACCCAGAATCTTCGGTGGTCAACCTAAAAAATGTCAGCCACAATATCGTTGATATGGGCTGGGACGGCGATGACTTGGTGGGTACTGTAGAAATTCTACCTACACCAAGTGGTAATATTCTAAAAGATCTTCTCAAGGCTGGTATTCTATTGGGTATCAGTAGCCGTGGTCTGGGTAGCGTCAAGAAAGACATGCGTGAAGGCGCAGATGTTGTACAAGATGATTTTGATTTGATTGCGTTTGACTTTGTAAGCAATCCTTCGACTCAAGGTGCATTCATGTATCCACAAGGCAAGCTTGATGAAAGCATTGTTCCTGTCACCAACAAAATCGTAAACCCATACAGCAATATTGAAAGAATCATTCGTGATATTATTTCAGAATTGTAATTTTGAACCCTATTTATAGCATATGATCAAGCTAAAACATCTCGTAGAAAATTCAACCGAAACAGCATATGCTCCTTTGACCAAAGAGGAGAAGGTAAAGCTGCGTGAAACCATCAAAGCTTACAATCAATATCGCAAGTCACTCAAGGCTGAAGCTGTATATGAGACTGCTGGTAAGATTATGGAAGCTGTCAACTTGGCAGAGCGTTATGCTTTGAAAGAGTGCCGTGAATGGATGGAAGCCAAGATGGTTGAGCGTGACATGAAGGAAATCAAAAAGTGTGCTTCCAAGCTATACGAAGAAGCACACAAGATCAAAGCAATTGAACAACAACTAGAGATGTTGTATGAAGAATGTGGTGTTCGTTTGGAACGCTATTTTGAAATTGCTGATCCTATTCAAGAAGCACCAAAAGCTTATCAAACACAAACTGATGGTGCACCTGTAAGCTTGGGGCCAAACTTTCCTCAAGAACCTCACTCAGCAGGTCAATAAGTTATTGCAATCTCTGAGTTTTCAAATCAGATGGAATTGAGTCAATAAACTCAAGCATCTTATCAAAAGATTCAAATACGTAACGGCGGGTTGTCTCAAGGACATACCCGTCTTCGTTTTTGTATACCTTGACTGGAATCTTGTGGTTTTCTAGTTCAATCGATGGCACATCAACTTCGCATACCATGTCGGTATCGTTGTCGATCTTGAAGCCCATATCACCCAACGTATCAATTTCATTGAAGTTCCAACCGTTTGGATGATCAATGTCAATCAACTTGTATTTTGGTTCTTCTTCGGCAACACCATCTGTGTATTTTTTCAAAAAGTTGCCGAGTCTTACTTGCGAGTATAGGTTTTTATAGTCCATATGAGTTGATTCTATCAATGAAGTCTGTCAATACTTTGGTTTTGTCACTGTCTTTGTCGTCAAAAATTGTGCTGAGAGTGTATACAATTTTTGGTTGTTGTTTTTCATCGCTGCTGCTGCGCATCTCAACAAAGCAAGCATAGTTTCTCATACCTTCGTGTTTGTTGTTGGACAACTTTTTGAACACATACACTTTGTTGCTTTCGTTGCTGTTGAGTTCAGCACTGATTTCGTTGGTGCTCTTTTTGTGTACAAAGTTTACTTTACCAAATCCACCAAATCCATTTTGCTTTTCTTGAAACGACAACAATTCTTTTTTGTCGAATGGTAGACCAGCGTTTTCTCCCAACACTTGATCAAAAGTTTTGCCTGGCTCCACTTCTTTCATTTTGCTGGTGCTGTATTCTTCTTCGCTCAATTGCGCAAGAATTTCTTTCAGTTTGGTGAAATCTTTTGCTGCTTTTGCACTGATGCTTTTTGCTGTTTTGCGCAGTGCAGGTGATACGTCCTTTGCAGGAACATCTCCTTTTTGAACCGCTCTGACGAGTCGGAAATATCGTGCTTGTTTTTCGCTTTGTGCTGGCATACATCTATAAATAGCAAAAAAATTGTGATTTATGAATTTTATACAATATTTATTATCAAATACATCAACGTCTTTGATGTCAGTGCAAACACATCTTCTTTGGAGTTCTCCAATAACTTCACAACAATAATAGGAAAGGTATAACTTAATATGAGCGATCTATTGAAAGAAAGCATTGCTGACGCAAAGGCAGTACGTGATACTGCAATTGCTAACGCAAAAACCTTCCTTGAGGAAAACTTTGCCAAGAGCATGAAAGAAATGTTTGCGGACAAACTCAAGGAAGACGCAGAGCAACAAGACGAAGCAGGTAACGAAGAAGGCAAGATCGAAGAAAAGCTTGCATCTTCAAACATTGGTAAGGAACATGGTAATGAAGCTTCTAAGCAACATCCAGTTCAACCATCTACTGCTGCTAAGAAAAACACCACTCCAGCAGGTAAGCAAGAATTTGATGCTACCATGGAAGAGGGCACTGAAATCACCAGCGAAGAGTTGGATGAAATTCTCGCAGAGCTTGAATCCGACGGTTCGGCACCAGTTGTAGCCGAAGAGAAGGAAGAAAAGGGCGAGAAGGAAGAAGACGAAAAGGAAAAGGTTGACGAGCAAGCCGAGATTAACTTGGATGAATTGCTTGCTGAACTTGAAGAAGAAGGCGCAGCAGCACCAGTTGCCGTTGATCCTACTGCTCCTGTAGCTGCTCCAGCAGCACCAGTGGCTCCAGTTGCCGCAGCACCAGCACCAGTTGCTCCAGTGCCAGGTCAAGTTCCTTCGCCATCCGAAGGTGAAGACTGTGAAGAATGCGGTGATATGGACATCACTCCAGAAGAAATCGCTGAAGCACTTGTTGCTTTGAGCGAAGAAAACGAATCTCTCAAGAAGCAATTGGCAGAAGCAAACGAAGGTTTGCGCTATGTCAAGACTGTTCTTGAAGAAAGCAACATTTTGAACGCAAAGCTGTTGTACACCAACAAGCTGTTCAAGAACAAGAATTTGACCGAAGACCAAAAGTTGAAGGTCATCAGCACGTTTGATCTCACCAAGACATTGCGTGAAATCAAGCTTGCATATACCGTTTTGGCCGAATCATTTAATGCCGGTGGATCGGTTGCCAAGAAGAAGACTTCTACCAATGCAACTGTCTCGACTATCACCGAAGGTTTGGCAAGCAAACCAGTACCATCAACAAAGCCTGACTCCGCAATTGTGGAACCTCAAGCTGATGTGATGACTTCACGATTCCAAAAACTCGCAGGAATCAAGAAGTAATTTGTTTGCGAGTAACCAACAAACTAACAGATAAAGAGATAGGAAATATTATGGATGTAAAAAGTCTATTGACAAACAATCAAAACCCACAGGCTAAGCTGATGGCTGAAACCCGTGGTCTTCAACAAAAGTGGGAAAAGACAGGTCTGCTCGAAAGCTGCCAAGGCATCGAACGTGCTCACATGTCTATCCTCTTGGAAAACCAAGCAAATCAATTGCTTACTGAAGCAAGTTCAACTGGTACCAGCGCAAACAGCGAACAATGGGCAGGCGTAGCTCTCCCACTCGTTCGTCGTGTATTTGCTGAGATCGCTGCTAAGGAGTTCGTCTCGGTTCAACCAATGAACCTCCCAAGCGGTCTGATCTTCTATCTGGACTTCAAGTATGGTTCTACCAACCATCTTGGACATCGCCCAGGCGAAAGCTTGTTCGGTGGTACCCAAAAGAAGCTTGGTTCTACCAACGCAGCAGTAAACGGTCTATACGGTCAAGGTCGCTATGCGTACTCTGAGCGTACCGTTTCTAGCTCTGCATTTGCTGCAAACTATGCAAACGTAACCAGCGCAAGCTGGAACGATTTGCAATACGCTGATCAATTCAGTTCTTCTGTTGATCCTGTGACCAACATCGTTTCTGGTGTTTATAAGGTCACTTTCAACTTGGACGACAACACTCAAGCAGGTGCTAGTGCAAACACTGGCAATGCATGGAATGTTGACTTGAACGCAGTTCGTTCGTTCCAAGCACAAGCTGGTGGTGCTGCATTGACGATCCTCAACACCTATGCAACCGCAGTTAACACTGGTAGCTTGGCAAACCCATACTATCAAATCAACTTGTTCACTGCAACCTCTGGTTTGGCTGCACATCCTAACAATCTTGTACTGAACTACACTGTTCAACCTTCGGACAACCTCCGTGGTGACTTTGAAGCAGGCAAGACTGCTGGTGAAGGTTCTGGTACAAGCAACAATCAACCTTACCAAAACATTGACACCGATATCGGTATTCCTGAAGTCAACCTCGACCTCAAGAGCGAACCAATCGTTGCCAAGACTCGTAAGTTGAAGGCTGTCTGGACCCCAGAATTGGCTCAAGACTTGAATGCTTACCACAGCATTGACGCAGAAGCAGAATTGACTGCACTGTTGTCTGAGTACGTATCGATGGAAATCGACCTCGAAATCCTCGACATGTTGAACGAGTCCGTGACCGGTGTCACCACCGAAGCATGGTCTGCTCAAATCGGTACTGAGTTCACCAAGACTGTTGATCCAGTCACCGACGTTGCAAGCTTCACCCGCTTGACCAATGCATCTGCTAACCGCACTGCATATGTCAAGAGCACTTGGTATCAAACTCTTGGTAACAAGATCCAAAAGGTCTCGAACAAGATTCACCAATTGACTCTACGTGGTGGTGCAAACTTCTTGGTCTGTTCGCCAGACGTAGCAACTATCTTGGAATCTATTCCAGGTTACGTTGTGAACACTGACGGTGACCAAGCAAAGTTCGCAATGGGTGTCAGCCGTGTTGGTAGCTTCGCAAGTCGCTTCCAAGTATACAAGAACCCATACATGACCGACAACGTGATTTTGGTTGGTTTCCGTGGAAACAACTTCCTCGAAACCGGTGCTGTGTATGCTCCATACATCCCACTCATCCAAACTCCATTGGTCTATGATCCAGTGAACTTCACTCCACGCCGTGGTGTGATGACCCGCTACGCTAAGAAGGTAGTGCGTCCTGAGTTCTATGGTAAGGTTCTGATCGCAGACCTCGACACTGTATAATCAGTAGTTGACATAAGTTAAACAAAAAACCCCAGTCGCAAGGCTGGGGTTTTTCTATTTATTACTATATGACCACCAACGAATTGAGAGATCTAATTAAAGAATGTATAGTTGAAGCTGCTAACACATCTGAACTAGAAAAGCTGGGTTTTGAGCCAGTCAAAGAATCTGGTGGGTACGAAGATCAAATCACGAATGCGATGGACCGCCAAAAGTATGTTGCTTTGAGAAAGATGGAAAAAGCACATCTATTGAAAAGCAAGATGACCAAAGACACCAAGCGACAAAATCATTTAGACATGGCCAATCAATATTTGGATCAAGCCATGGACATTGCAAGAAAATATGGTGCGGTCAATGAAGATGATACTGATGGTTTGAGTGAAATGAAGTTGGTTAGTGAAGTCAGAGTCAGCAAGGAATTGGAATATCATTTGGTCAAGAAGTTGTCGCTAACAGAGAATGTATTCAGAACCTACAGCGATGCTTATTTTGCATTGATCAACGAAGTTCGTGAATTGTATCACCAAAACAAGATTGAATTGTGTGATCCAGACGCAGAACTGGTTGAAAGTGATTTGGGTAAAAAAGCCATCTACGAAGGTAGAGAAGTATATTTGGATGCTCCTATTGAGGAGGAAGAAGACTTGATGATGGAAGTCAAGCATCGTGGCAAGAATGTACATTTGAATCGCCCATTCAGAACTCCAGGCGGTCCAAAAAAGTATGCTGTGTATGTCAAAAGCAAGGGTGGCAACATCAAGAAAGTAACATTTGGCGATCCAAATATGAGAAGTAGAGCTAGTAGCAAAGCCCGTCGTAAAAGCTTTGCTGCTCGTCACAAGTGCAGCCAAAAGAAAGATAGAACCACGGCTGGCTATTGGAGTTGCAGAAGCCACAGAATCAAGAGTCTGGGCAACAAAGGCAAAGGTCGTTACTGGTAAAAATTATGGCAACTCCTACGTCAACCGATATAGCCAATGCGCAAGCCAATCTGAATAACATGATTGAGTTCAACACTCAATTTTATTCATACGGTAATTCAAAAATACTAAATGCGTATGCGTTGCTGCAACAAACAGACAATCAAGATCTTGGTTTACAAATTGGTCTGGATTTACTTACAAGCGCAATGGCTGCTTTGGGTGGTTGTGCTGGGTTTGGAGGAGCATTAGCTGGTAACTTTGTTGCTGCTATGGTAGCTCAATATGCTACGGTAACACCACCTTGTTTGGCTGGAGAATTTGCTGATCTTATTAGTAGATTTGAACAAACATCACTACAATGTGGAAGTGATCTACAAGAACTATATGCTAATACATCTGGATCGTGGAACAACACTTATAGTGGTCAATTGATTACTCCATTTGGAACAACAACTATATCGGGATCAGTATCAGACTTAGCTACCCCAAATTTGTTTCCAAGTATAGATGATCCATTGTTCAATAGTTTATTGGAAACCGCCACATATGCTTTGGATCAATCTATTTGGTCAGTATTGTTGCCAAGATTTTGTATTACATCATATTCACCATCCACAGAGTATCCCACCTCTCAATACACAGAGCAAGACATGGAAAACAATGCCACGGCATTCTATTCTGCTCACCCCGCATACTATAATACGTGGGTATACGAATCTGCTAATAAATCAAAGAACGATGCTTATTGGTTAACTCAGAGCAATCTAGGCACTGGTTATTCAATGACTAGCGATGGTAGTTTGAACAACCAAGCTTGTGATTATTTGTTTATTGATGCTTACGATGGTGTTATTATCAATGCTGATGGGTTGTTTGACAGAGAGTTTGTGTTTACAAGTATGAATATTCCTCAAAAGAGCCATACGTTTCCGTCACCAACTCCTCCACCTCCATGAACGTAGTTAAGCCATACAAAGAAACGTCATTAGGCAACAATCAGTATATACGAGAATTTGCTGCTGACGCTGACACTGATGAATTGGAATGGCATTTGGATCGTGAAGATCGCATTGTTGAGGTTATACAAGATGGTGGATGGCAGTTTCAGTTGGAAAACGAACTACCAATACCACTAAAAAACTCTGTGTTTGTTCCCAAAGAAACTTACCACAGAGTGTTGCGAGGCAGTGATAAATTGGTGATCAAACTCACCAAACTTCAGACTGATTCAAAATAGTCGTTCTTGGATTCAACGACGTGTTCAGTCACAGTTTCCTTGAAACCAGTGTTCTTGATATACGGCAACACCTTGTGTTTCAATGATTTGGCTAGACGTTTGTTTTCAATCTTGCCGCAAATGAACTTGACATAACGGTGCTTGCCACTCTCACGCTTGCGCCAGAACGTCTTACCGATGCGTTCCTTGAGCTTGTCAACATTGTGAGTCTTCCAGCGGCTATACACGCTTCGGCTATGAATCCACTTGTAGTTGGGAGGTCCATCAAGGCTTACACTGTAATTGGGCATCAGTGCAATATCAACGTAGTTGTCGCCTTGATACAAAAATCCAGTGGCTTGATAAATGGTGCCACGATGTCCTTCCTCGCTGTCAGCATAGGTGAGAATACACTTGACTTCGGGATACTCGGTATTTAGTCTACGAAAGCTTTCGGCTAGGCTATAGCTTTCAATATTCTTGCCGTATCCATCAGCAATCCAAACTCGGGTCAACTCAAATACGTTTTTGTTTTCCAGTAGAGGACTGATGCTTTTGCTGGCACTTCTGCCCACAGCATTGCCATACACAATAACACCAATTAACTTGCTATTGTAGCCGCCAAAGAATGTGCTTTCAATAGGTTCCTTGATGTACACACCGTATGCAACAGTACAACTGGTCCACTTGTGAGTATAGTGGTTCTTCTCAATCATTTGGCGAGCTATCTGTTTATTGATAGGTTCCAAATAAACTAATGATGTGTCGCAATAATTGGTCTCGGACATGACACCATTATACAACAAGTTGGGTGCAAGTCAACCGTTACTTTTTCCAACGCAATACTTTTTTCAATTCTTTGATCAGATCCTTGTCTGGTTGATCCAACTCTCTATCAAACTGTTCAATCAGCTTATCCAATGTGACTGGACTTCCGTCTTTTGCCAATAGTTTGACTTCTTCAATGTTGTCAATAAGTTTTGATAGTGTGGTTTTGTATTTTTCAACTTCATTTGATGGCGAAAATCCACTGAAATTGATGGATTTTGGTGCCAAACCACGTACCAATTGAATCAATCCCGCACCAATAATATTGAACACCGAGAACACTGCTGCGGCAATAGGATTGCTTGCTGCGAGCAATCGCAACACCAAAAATGCAACGCTAAAGATCAAAATACCCACAACACATGTGGTCACAAATCGCTTTAATCCATAGAATACAGCACCCAAACCAAACCATTTGTTGACGTTTTCTACAACCACTTTGTTGTTATCGTTGTCTTCGGCTTGTTTTTTGGCAGCTTTGGTTAGCTCATCAATGCGCTTTTGTAATGCGGCTTTGAGATCTTCTTTTTCTTTTTGAACAGACACTATTTCTTTGTCTTTAGCTGCCAAAAGTTGAGCACCTTTTTCTCGTTCTTTCTTGACTTCGCTGTTCAAAAGGTCTACAGTTTGTTTGATACGATTCATTTCGTCAAGCTCTGGAGAACCAGCAATACTGATGATTCTGTTGTTCAATTGCTTGGCGGTTTCAATCTCACTGACCTTGTTGGTGATTGGTACACGATCCAAACTATATCCTATACCAAAACTCAAACCAGATACTTGAACTAGTTTTTCCTCGGTATTTTTGGCCAGATTTTCCTTGGCAGCTTGCACTGACTCGGTTTTCTTTGCCATGTTTTTTTGGCTGTCGTTTTTGTTGTCGGAAACAATTGTTCCGCATCCAGCCAAAATAACCACAAATGACAATATTGCTAAAAACTTCTTCATGTATATAAATATCTCCTTTTTATACTCAAAAACTATTTATGTGTATGCTACTTACTGAAAATCGACATGTTGAAAAGGGTTGTTTGATGGCATATGTTGATCCGACTTACGGACCACGCATTGCTACCACTGGACAACGCATTATTCCGCCGCAAAGCTTGTATACAGATCCAGAAGATCCTACGTATGGCTATGACACTGAACCACACGTTACTGTAAAGTATGGATTTGAACCAGACATTGATCGTATGGACGTTGCCAGAATACTGAAAGGTGTGGCTCCATTCTTGGTTAAATTGCGAGCATTAAACCAATTCAATACCAATCCAAATTATGACGTGGTAAAATTTGAAGTTGAAAAACATCCGGTATTGATGGAGCTACGTAGACGTTGTGATGGTTATCCAAATACAGATAGTTATCCAGACTACAAGCCTCACATGACATTGGCATACGTAAAGAAAGGTGCGTTCCCACATATTCGTGAAGGATTGAATATTGCTGTGCCGATTACCCGATTCAAATACAGCGGTCCTAACGGCAAGTATTTTGTCAACTTATGATCAAGTTTAGCAAGCTTATAGAAAGTCTTGACCTGAAGTGGATCGTAGGGTATATTGATAACTATGGTGCGGTTCATCACAAGGCTGTAAAGCTTGGCGATCCAGTAGATTCACATAATCAAATTTGGCCTGGTCCAAGGCAACAAAAATGGAGATGGGTTCCAAGTGACCCAAATCACATCAACACCTACGGAAATGAATTGGATGCTGATGATGAGGACAAGATTTGGAGAGTGATAGATAGATACAGAGTATGATCAAATTTAACACATTATTGAGAGAAGGCGCAAAAGAAAACGCCGCATTGGACTACTTGCAACAGTTGGTTCAGTCTGGTCCTTTTCGTGGACGTGTCTATCTGGCTGGTGGTGCCGTGCGTGACATGCAACTTGGCAAAGATCCCAAAGATCTTGACGTTGTTGTGACTGGTGGCATTGACGCTGGTATGGAATTTGCAAAGTGGGCTACTCAGACTATGGGCAACTATAGTGCTGATAGCAATCCAGTTTTGTTTCCTACATACGGCACCGCAAAGTTCACACTGAAGGGTGTGCAGCACAACGGCTTTGATTTGAGCGACATTGACATTGAAGCTGTGGCAACCCGCAAAGAAAAATACTCTGCTGGTAGTCGCAAACCCGAGGTCAGTGCTGGTGATTTGGAAGATGACGTACATCGTCGTGACTTCACGGTCAACAGTTTGCTCAAGGATTTGACCACGGGAGAAATCTTGGATTTGACTGGAAAAGGCAAAGAGGACATTCGTAGGGGTATTGTTCAGACTCCTTTGAATCCCGATGTTATTTTCACAGAAGATCCGTTGCGTATGCTTCGTGCAGTTCGTTTCACCATGAAATATGGCTGGGAGCTACCAATGTTCATGATTCGTTCATTGAAGCGCAATGCAGCACAGTTGCAAAACATCAGTGCCGAGCGTATTCGTGACGAGCTTGACAAAATGCTTGTAACGGGTAGTCCAGATCGT